>VFQM010000161.1_pt1 | contig 84143 bp, 72 predicted proteins | sample 3512391 | NCBI WGS metagenome assembly VFQM01 (sample SAMN10412369, study PRJNA504923) | tailings metagenome | isolation source: Replicate 1 from Balatoc abandoned mine | place: Philippines | reverse complement strand
TCCGCCCTCCCCCGGATCTTCGGGATCCGAGGGCAGGGGAAGGGCGGCGAGGGGGCCTAGCCGCCCCCGAACGGATCCGTCTGTTGGGAAATTTTCAACAGATCAAGTGCTCGGCTAGAAGGAGCGGGGAGGATACCCCAAGGGGGCCGGAGCCGGCAAGGCGGTTGCGTTTGGCCGCCGGAGAGATATCCTGCGGCTTTCGAGGCGAAGGCGGAGGCGGGGATGGGCGAATCGAGCAAGGCGGGGAAGGGGCGGGGGAAGGCGGGCGCGCCCGAGGCGCTCATTTTCGAGCCGACGCTGCTGCCGAGCCCCTTCGAGGAGCAAAGCCCGCAGCTGTGCTGGGATTTGGATCTGCCGGAGGGGAAGGTGGCGCTCACGCTCGCGCAGTTCGGCTGGAGCGCGGCGATCTTCGCGCGCGGCATGGGCGCTCCGGCCGGGGCGGTCGCGCTGGAGGCGGGGACGCTCGGGGAGCTCGCGGAGGCGGCGCGCTCGGGGGCGCAGGTGCCCGAGGCGATCCGGCGCAGGCTCGCCGCGCCGTGGATCCTCGCCTACGAGCGGGCGTAGGGGAAGGCGCGTGCGGGTCCTGGCGCTGGGGGCGGGGGTGATCGGAGTGGCCTGCGCCTATTATCTGCGAAGGGCGGGCGCGGAGGTGATCGCGCTGGATCGGAGGGAGGGGCCGGGGCTGGAGACGAGCTTCGCCAACGCCGGCCAGGTCTCGCCGGGGTATTCGGCGCCGTGGGCGGCGCCGGGGATGCCCGCGAAGGCGGCGCGCTGGATCTTCCAGCGGCATTCGCCGCTGGCGCTGCGCCCGGACGGGACGCTCTGGCAGCTGCGCTGGGCGGCGAGGCTGCTGGGGGAGTGCGGTGCGGGCCGCTACGCGCGCAACAAGGAGCGCATGGTGCGCCTGGCCGAATACAGCCGGGATTGCCTCAAGAGCCTGCGCGGGGAGCTGGGGCTGGAGTATTCGCAGCGCGAGCTCGGGACGCTGCAGATTTTCCGGACCGGGGAGCAGCTGGAGGCGGCGGGCAAGGACGTGGAGGTGCTGCGCGGCTGCGCGGTGGCGCACGAGCTGCTCGACCGGGCCGGGTGCGAGAGGGCCGAGCCGGCGCTGCGGTGGGCAGCCGCGCCGATCGCGGGGGGCTTGCGCCTGCCCGGGGACGAGACGGGGGATTGCCGGGAGTTCGTGGTCGGGCTGGAGCGGGAGGCGCGCGCGCTCGGGGCGCGGTTCCGCTACGGGGCGCGGGTCGAGGGGCTGGCGATCGAGCGCGGGCGCTTTCGCGGGGTCCGGCTCGAAGGCGGGGAGGAGATCGAGGCGGACGCGGCGGTGGTGGCGCTGGGGAGCTATTCGAGGGGGCTGCTCGAGGCGCTGGGGATCGAGATCCCGGTGTATCCGGTGAAGGGGTATTCGCTGACGATCCCGATCGGGCGGGAGGAGGGGGCGCCCGTGTCGACGGTGATGGACGAGGCGCACAAGGTGGCCATCACGCGCCTGGGGAGTCGGATGCGCCTAGGCGGGATGGCGGAGCTGTGCGGATTCGACCTGAGCCTGAATCCGAGGCGGCGCGCGACGCTGGAGAAGGTGGCGCGCGAGCTGTTCCCGCAGGCCGGGGATCCCGGGGCGGGGGAGCTCTGGGCGGGGCTGCGGCCGATGACGCCAGACGGGACGCCGCTGATCGGGGAGGCGGGGCCGGAGGGGCTGTGGGTGTGCTCGGGGCACGGGACGCTGGGGTGGACGATGGCCTGCGGCTCGGCGCGGATCCTGGCCGACCGGATGCTCGGGCGCGCGCCGGAGATCGAGGCGGGGGATTTCGGGCTGGGCCGCTACGGCGGGCGCCGGTAGGAGCGGGGCTGGATTCCCGGGCGGATCCGGCGCAGAATCGGGCTTTGGGCGAAGGGGGGCGGGATGATCGTGTTCCTGGATTTCGACGGGGTGATGCATCCGTTCGGGCGCGACACGTTCGAGCGCGCTGGGCTGCTCGAGGAGACGCTGCGGGGCTTTCCGAGGGCGCGGGTGGTGATTTCCTCGGCCTGGAGGGAGATCCATCCGCAAGAGCATCTGCAGAGGCTGCTAGGGCCGCTAGGCGAGCGGGTGGAGGGGATGACGCCGGTGTTTCCGCCGGCGGCCTCGATCTACGCGGGCGGGATGCTCCGCGGCGAGCGCCAGCGCGAGTGCGAGGCCTGGCTGCGGGAGAAGGCGCCCGGGGCGGGATGGGTGGCGCTCGACGACATCCCGGACCTGTTTTTGCCCAGCTGCGGCTCGCTGATCGTCTGCGATCCGGCGGTGGGGTTTTCGCCGCGCGAGGCGCGCGAGCTCCGGCGGAGGCTCGAGGGCGGGGAATAGGATCTCCGGAGGATTTGCCCGAAGGGCTCGGCTTTGGGAGAATGAGGAGGAGAGAAAAGGGGGCGGCATGGGCGCGTCGGAGAGCGGGCGGGAGGGGAGGGAGCGGGAGATCTCGCCGGATCTGCTGCCGGCGGCGCTGCTCTCGGAGATGGCCTATATGGAGTCCTCCAAGGCGCTGGGCTGGTATGGGGTTCCGTGGAGCCGGCGCCTGCCCGCATGGAAGGAGGAGGCGCTGCGCGAGGATCTCGCCGACGGGCTGGAGATCGCGCCCAGCCGAATCGAGGAGCTGCGCCGGGCGTTCTGGCTCGACGACCTGCAGGAGGCGGTCTCGCGGGAGATCGAGCGGGGCGGGCGCGACGAGGCGGCGCGCGAGCGGCTCGCGCGGCGGCTGTGGGTGGCGCTCTACGCGAGAGGCTACAAGCCGCGGGATCTCGAGGAGAGCCTGGAGCGGCGCGGGGAGAGCGCGAGCTCGCGCGAGGGGGCGCCGGGGATGTCGCGCCGCGGGGTCTGGCGCTCGAGGGAGGTGCACTGCGCGCTCTTCGCGAAGGTGTGGGACCGGGAGGCGGGATTCGCCGACGAGCGGGTGTGGGTGGCCTATCGGGGGACGGACCTCTCGGCGAAGCCCTCGGGCGCGCTGGGGGATTACCTGGATCTGTATCGGAACTTCCCCAAGGCGTGGCGGGCGCACTACCGGAGCTCGCACGAGGCCTTCGGGGAGGCGATGGGGCGTCTGCCGGAGCGGATGCGGCCGAAGGAGGCGATTTTCGTCGGGCACAGCCTGGGGGGGGCGATGGCGCAGGAGGCGCTGCTGCAGGGGGGCGGGCAGATCGAGCGCTGGGGGGGGAGAGCGCGGGCGATCACCTTCGGAAGCCCGGGCACCGGGGAGATGGGGGCGGCGACGGCGTGCGCGGCGGGGCTGGGCGCGCTGGCCTTCGGGCTGGCGGGGCTGGGGAAATGGGCGCGGGACCGGCTCGGGCTCGGCGGGGAGCGCGGCGGGCTGGCGCGGGAGTCGGAGGGGGTTTCGGCGAGCATCCGCCGCTCGTTCGCGCTCGCCTGCGCGATCGTCGCGCGCGCGACGAAGATCGGGCCGCTGGGGAGGGCCAACGCGCTCAGCCAAGCCGCCTGGAACGCGGGGGACGCGGAGCGCTTCGGCGAGGAGTTCGGAGGCGAGGGCTGGGTGGGCTTCCGCAGCCCAGAGGGGGTGGAGCGGGCGAGCCGGCCCGGGGCGATCGAGCAGATCGCGCACCGGCGGGACCTGGTGCCGGCGATCGGCGAGGCGAGCGGGTTCGATTTCTACGGGACGAGGCGCCTGGTGGAGCCGCCGGTGGCGGCGAGCGCGAATCCGGCGGCCGACCACGCCATGAGCCTCTACGCGGCCAGCGCGATGGATCTGCTGGTGCGCGCCGGGCGGGGGGGGCATCCGTGGATGCGCGCTCTGGCCGGATGCCGCCGGATGGTGGACGGGATGCTGGAGATCCAGGCGAGCCTGCGCGAGCAGGCGGCGCGCGCCGGGCGGGAGGCGGAGTTCCTGCGCGAGCAGCTGCGCTCGAGCCGCTACGGGGACGAGCGGGAGGCGGGGTCGGCCGCGCGCGAGCGCGCGGGCGAGCTGCGGGCGTTCCCCAAGCTGGTGAGGGATCTGATCGCCGCCGAGCGCCGGGCGAGGGACTTGGAGCAAGGGCCCGGGCATTTCGACCTGGAGGCGGCCAATGAGGGGAGAGCGCCGGCGGCGAGCCCGGATCTGCGCCGGGAGATGGCCTGGATCCGGCGCTCGATGCGCGAGGACGCGATCGAGCGCAAGGAGGCGAAGGATCCGCGCGGGCGGGTGGCGGATTTGGCGTCCTACCGGCGGCGCCGGGGGCAGGGGGCCGAGGCGGGGGCGGGCGAGAGCCCGAGGGCGCGCTAGCGCGCCGGATCGGGCCGGAGGGAGCGATGGGGAGCGAGGCGATGGGAGAGAAGGGGCAGGCGATGGGGGCGAATCCGAAGGTGTCGCCATTGTGGATGGCAGCGCGCGACCGGGCCTGGAGGACGCTCGAGGGCCTGCTGGACCTGGGGGCGCAGCGCGACTACGGCTGGGGCCGGCCGGAGGGGGAGCCCTCGGCCTTGGCGCTGCTGTGCGAGGGGGCGCAAGGCGAGGCGGGGGCGAGGCTGGCCGGGAAGATGATGGACGCGGGGGCGGATCCGATGGAGCGATCGGCCTGGCCGGAGGGGATGCGGCATCGGGGGGAGCAGGCGCTCGGCCCGGAGGCGCGCCCGGCGGCGCTGATCGCGCTGGGGGGGGATGAGGCGATCCGAGCGGCGCTCTTCGGGCGGCTCTCGGAGGCGGATCTCGAGGAGCTCGGCGCGGGGCATCGGGCGGCGCGGGCCGCGGCGGCGTTCGGGCGGGCGGAGTGGGTGGAGGCGCTCGCGCGCGAGGGCTCGCTCGCGCGCAGCGGGCAGGAGATGAGCGCGCTCGAGCTCGCGCCGGACGCGAGGACGCTCGAGGCGCTGGCCAAGGCCGGGGCGGATCCGATGGAGGAGGGGCCCTCCGGGAAGGCGGCGGTGGAGGGGCTGCTGCGCCGGGCGCGCTCGACGCCCGACGGGCGGGCGATGGCGCGCATGGCCGGGGAGATGGCCAGCGCGCTGCGGGACCGGGGAGGGCGGGAGGCGATGGAGAAGGCGGCCTTCGCGGCGCTGCGCTCCTCGGCGAAGGTGGGCGCGCGCGAGGCGATCGCGGCGCTGGGGGAGAAGGCGGGGGAGGCGATCGAGGAGGGCGGCTGGACGCTGCTGCACGAGGCGGTGGCGCGCAATCGCTGGGCGGACGCGGGGCGGCTGCTGCGCCAGGGCGCGAGCCCGTTCCGGCCGGACCGGCATGGGGAGACGCCCTTCTCGCTGGCGCACCGGGCGAGCATCCCCAGCGGGCGGAGCTACGGGTTCCGAGAGCGCACGGAGGAGCAGGAGAAGGCGCTGGCGTTTTGCGATCGGCTCATCCGGAGCCGGGCGGGGATTCCGCTGGGCGAGCGGGGTCCGGAGGGGGGATGGGTCGCGGAGGGGCTGTTTTCGCCCGGGCCGAGGAAGGGGCCGTTGGGGGATTTCTGGGGGGAGATCGCGCCGAGGGCGCAGGCGATGGGATGGGATCCGGCCCAGGGGGAGTTCCTGGGGGCGGCGCTGGCCAAGACGCTGGATTGGCTGAAGGATTCGCTGCGCGGCTACGAGCCGAAGATGACCCGCGAGGAGGCGCAGGCCGCGGGGATGCGGCATCTCGAGCGCCTCGCGGAGCTCGGGCGCTCGGCCTCGCGCGTCGGCGGCGGGGCGAACGTGGCGGAGATGTTCCATGCGGGCGGGGCTTGGCATGTCCTGCGGGGGAGCTGGATGCCGGCGGATTCGAAGGATCCGGGGCAGGCCGAGCGGCTTCGCGGGGAGATTTGGGATCTGGCGGCGCGCGCGCTCGCCGACACGGGGCCGGAGGCGTTTCCGGTGCCAGAGCCCGAGGGTGGGCCGCTGGATTGGGTCGAGGAGCTGCGCTCGCGCTACCAGGCGCGCAAGATGGCGCTCGCGGCCGGGCCGGCGCGCGAGCGCTCCGCGCCGAGGGGGATCTGATGGGGCCGGGGGCGGAGTTTTCGGAGGCGCGGGCGCGCGCGGCGATCGAGGAGGGGCGCGCGGACCTCATCCGCGCGTGGCTGGAGCAGGGGCGGCTGGATCCGGAGGGGCGGGTCGCCTTCGGGCAGCGCCAGATCGATTTCGCCGCGGCGCTCGGGCGCGAGCAGATCGTCCGGGCGTATCTGGAGGCGGGGGCGAAGTGGGCCGACGAGGAGGAGGGCATGCCCAGCGCGCTGGCGTGGGCGGCGCAGGAGGGGCGCCTGGAGTGCTGCGGCGCGCTGCTGGAGGCCGGGGCGGACCCGAACCATGCCGACGAGAGCGGGGACACGCCGCTGCGCGGGGCGGCCGAGCGGGGGGGCTGGAGGGCGGCGCGGCTGCTGCTGGAGGCGGGGGCGGACCCGAACCGGATCGGCGAATTCGGCCGGACGGCGCTGCATTGGGCGGCGGAGGCCCGCAAGGGGAAGGCGGTCGCGGCGCTGCTGGAGTTCGGCGCGGATCCGAGGATGCGGGACAAGGAGGGGGATCTTCCGGAGGACATCGCGCTCGCGGAGGGCGAGGAGGAGCTCGCGCAGTGGCTCCAGAGGGCGCGCCTCGCGCTCGAGGAGAGCGAGCGGCTCGGGAGGGAGGTTCCCGCGGGGTCGGGATTGGGGGGGAGGAGAAGGCTGTGAGCGAGGATCGCAAGCGCAGGCATTGGCTGCAGGAGGATCTGCGCGCGGCGGCCGAGGACGGGGATGAGCGGCTGCTGGAGGAGGCGCTCCGGGCCGGGGCGGACCCCGAGGGGGGCGTCCGAGGGCGCAAGCCCGTGGCGCGCGCGGCGGCGCTCGGGCGCGAGGGCTGCCTGCGCCGGCTGCTCGAGGCCGGGGCGAGCGTCGCCGGGCGGGAGGGGCCGGAGGAGGAGAGCGCGCTGAGCCTGGCGTGCGCGTATGGGCGCGCGGGATGCGCGAGGATCCTGCTGGAGTTCGGGGCGGATCCGAATGAGGCGGATCCGGGGGAGGCGGGGATGGGCAAGCGCCCGCTCACCCACGCCGCCGAATGCGGGGAGTGGGAGGCGGCGGCGGCGCTGCTGGAGGCGGGGGCGGACCCGGGCGCGCGCGACGATCGGGGGAAGTCGGCGCTGGATTGGGCGCGCGCCTTCGGGCATGAGGCGTTCGCGCGGGCGCTGGAGGCGTGGATCGAGCGCGCGCGGATGGAGGGATCGACGCCCGGAGGGGATCGGGCCGGAAAGCCGCGGGGAATCTGAATCCGAGGGGAGCGCCGCCGGGATCAGAGGCCGCGAGGGCCGCTCGGGCCCTGGGGCGGCGGGGCGGAGGGGGTCGAGCGCGAGAGGGCGGAGCGCTCGCGGAAAGCGGCCAGATCCGGGTCGATCGGGGCGGAGCGCTCGGCCAGGGCGCGGGCGCAGGAGGCCTCCGCGGAGTCCAGGGCCAAGGAGAGCGAGTCGGCGAAGGCTTGCTCGCGCGGGAGCGCGCTCGCGCGGGCGCGCTTGCGGGCATGGGCGAGCGAGGCGCGATAGGGCTCGGATCCGCTCTCGGGGAGACTCTCGCGCAAATACGCCTCAAGCCGGCCCGCGCGGGATTCGTCGCGCAGATGAGCGAACCGCACCAGGCCGATTTCGGAGGGAGTGGGCATTTTCCGGAGGATGGAGAGATCGGCCATCTCCCGCTCGGAGGGATCCAGGAGGGATTGGACGGCTTGGGTCGCGGCGACGGAGCGGACGTAGGCCGTCTCGGCGGCGGCCACGCGGACGACCTCCGGGAATGGGAGGCTGCCGGCGGAAGCTTCCTTCGCCGGGCGAAGGATCGACAAGGAGAGGTTCGCGATGCGGCGAGCCTCGAGCCAGGCCTCGCGGGCGCCGGCGGGGTCCTCGGCGAGCAGGGCCTGCTCGAAGGCGGCGGCGGATTCGCCCAGCAGGGCCAGGGAGCTCGGGCGGAAGGACTCGGAGGAGCCGGAGCGGAGGGCCTCCCGGGCGGAGCGCTCGCGCAAGGAGACGGAGAAGGCGCGCAGGCGCTCGCAGCCCTCGGGGCTGGCGATGGCCGAGCGCGCGAGGGACTTCAGGCGAAAGAGGTCGGCGAGGGAGCGGAAGGCGCGCATGGGATTCTCCGAGCGGGAAGGATATGGGACAGCATAGCGCGATCGAGCGAGAAAGGCTTGCGTTTTGGCTCGGAGCGCCCCATAATCCGCTTATCGTTGTAATTCCTTTGATGCGAAGGCATTTCGGACGCGGGTTCGATTCCCGCCGGCTCCACCATCAGCGCCTGGATAAGGGAGATTTACCGAGCGGCTCGGACCCTTCCTGAGGCGGCAAGCCGCCCCGCCGCCGGTCTCGGCTCCGGGCGCTGCTGATGGGGCCGACCTGGCTTCGACGGGGTGAGATAGCGGAGACGGCAACGGGACAGGCGAACGACCTAATCGTAGCGAAAAAGTAAACGCCAACGACGACGTTTATCTGATGGCTGCCTAAGAAACAGCGCATCGGGGAACCTAACCAGCCGAAGCGATTCGGCCCTGGCAACAGAAGGGTAGGGGGAAGGGCCCGGATCGCTCCGGGCCCTTTTTCCGTCCGGGCTACGAGAGGAGGAACTCCAGCGCCAGGGCGACGGCGGCCGGGCGATCATCGTTGAGGGGCACGGGGAAATTCGCCAGCTTCGGATTGGCGTTTGTGTCGCAAAGGGCCACGACGGGGATGCCAAGGGCAGCGGATTCGCGGGCCGCGCCGGCGCAGCGCGATAGCGAGGAGAGCACGATCGCCCGCGGCAAGGGGCCGATGGGCGAGGCGGCGCGGTTGGTGAGGGATCCGGGCTTCCAGCGGCCCCGGAGGGTCGGCGGCGGCGCGCAGGCGAAAAAATTCGCGTTGGTTCGGTCAAGAGCCAAGAGGATCGACTCGCGGGGAATGCCGCGCAGAAAGGCCTGGGCGCGCTCGGCCGCGGCGAGGGTCGCGATCGAGATCGATTGTCCAATCCTGCGACGGTGGAGTGGATGGATGCGGCGGATCGCGGGTCGCGCGATCGCCGAAGGTGGCCAAAATGGGCGCCGGCCGAGAGCAGCGCGCGAATGGACAGCGTATGGGATTCGTTTCCTGACATATTCGATTCTCCTTTCATGGGATTTGAAATGAGAACCTCCCGCCGGCCCCGGAAGAGGGGCGCGGGGTCAGGACATGGGTTCCGCCAAAGAAGGGGAGAGAAGGGGAATCGTCGGGAGATTCATGGCGAGAATTTTAGGTTTTTCCTGGATAGCTGTCAATGGTTTTGGGCGGAATTGCGATGGGGAGCTCAGGGCTTGGGCTTTTGCGGCGAGGAGGGGGCCCATCCGGGCAGCGAGCGGAATTCGACCGGGCGCCCGCGAGATCGGGCGCGCTCGATGCCCATCTCCATGCCCCGGCTGACGCCCAAATCCGCGTAGACGACGGTCTTGTCGACCTCGTCGACGAGGGCGAGGCCGGCCTCGATGCCCAGCGCGCGCTCGTCGGGGTCGGCGTCGTCGAGGACGCCAGGCTGGGTGTAGAGCAGGTGGCTGGCGAAGGGGGCCTCGCCGCGCAGGAGGCAATCGCGCAGCGCGGCGCGGGCGTAGGCCAGGTTGCGCTCGAGGCCCTCCGGGGTGGGGGCCATGAAGGGGCTCTCGACGACGACGGCCAGGCGGCGCTGGCGCAGCTGAAGGAGGGCGAGGGCGGCCTCGGAGGGGGAATCGGGAGAGTCCATGGGTTCGCGGGGAAAGGAAGGAAAGGGGATATTGTATCGCGAGGCGATGGCGCGGGCCAGCAGGTGCGCGGCGCCGGCGGCTGTGGCAAAATGGGGGGATGGGACCCAAAAAGATATTCGAGGCGGCGGCGAGGGCCATCCGGGAGCAGCAGGCGATGCGGGCGCTCCCGGAGTGGATCGCGCCGGCGTGCTTCCGGGGCGGGCCGCTGCGCTGGCTGGGGGGCGGGGCCCGGGGCCGGGGGGATCAGCTCTCGGGGTTGGCGCTGCGCCTGCACGACCATCTGGATTGGCGCCGCGGCGCGTCGAGGCTCGAGGAGCGGGAGGCGGCGCGCGCGATCGATCGGCTCGAGGGGACGCGGGGCTTGGGGCCCTTCGGCGGGTCCGGAGCGAACGCGATCCTGGCGGCGCTGGCGCTCGACAGCCCGGAGCTGGCGAGCTGGGCGATCGGCCGGGGCGAGCGGCTCGATCGGGCGGCGACGGAGGGCGATTGGGATCTGGCGAGGACGATTTTGCCGGCGGCGGATGTGCGCGGGATCGTGGCCGGGGAGCGCCCGACGGCCGAGGCGATGGCGCGGACGATCGCGAAGTGGCAGGAGGAATGGGATCCGCCGCCGCGCTGCTCGCTGGGGAGGATTTTGGCGCTGGGGGAGGCGCGGGATCTGGGCGGGGTCTCGGCGAAGGCCCTGGGGGCGGAGCGCCGAAGGGGGCTGTAGGGGCGGTTGCCGCGGCGCGCGAGCGCGCTATGCTCGGGGGCAAGGCCGCGCGGAGCGAGTGAGCCATCGGCGAAAGCGCGGCGCCGCCGGGCTTCGGCCCGGCCCCGCCCGGAGCGGGATCCAGGAGTCTCGCCTGCGGAGGCCGCCGATGGCGGCCTCTGTCTTTCGGGAAGCGCGGGAAGCGGCCTAGGCGGGGATGACGCCGGCGGGCACGCCGCCGGGGATGCTCTCGAGCCCCTCCGAGCCGAGCGAGGCCGACTCGAAGAGCGCGCCGCGGCCGGCGTCGGCGGATCCGCACAGCCAGAGGGCGGCGCCGCCCCAGGCGAGCGCGCGGCGGGCGGCGTCGGTCTGGGCGGGCTCCGGGAGCGCGCGCGCCATGCGCAAGGCGGTCTCGAGGCGCTCGGCGGCGAGGGGGGCGGCCTCGGGGCGGCCCAGGCGCGCGAGGGCGAGCGCCTCGAGCAGGCCGGCATCGGCGAGGGAGGATTTCGCGCTGGCCGGCTGGGTCATGGGGACGCCGCTGGCCTCCTCGGCGCGCTCGGCCTCCAGGCCAAGCCGGAAGCTCTCGGCGGCGAGCTCGGCGACCGCGGGCCAATCGGCGCCGCGGCCGAGGGCGGCGAGGGCGAGCAGCCAGCGCGAGGCGCTCTGGGCGAGCAGGCTGCTGGCGAGGGAGCGAGCGCGAAGGAGCATCTGGCGCTCGTCGCTCGCGCCCCGGCGCGGCGCGGCGACGCGCCCGGCGCGCTGCAGGCAGGCGGAGGCCCGCTCGAGCAGGGGGGCCGATTCGGGGGAGGGGGAAGCCGAGAGCGCCGCGGCCTGGACGAGGGCGCGGGAAGCCTCGGCCCGGCAGAGGCGGAAGGCGCTGGCGTGGGAGAGGGAGAGGAAGGCTTTGCCCATGATCGAAGCGGCGAGTCGAGGAGACGACATCATGCCGGAAACGGAGTTCGGGTCAATAGCGCGGAGAAATCGGCGCCCGGAGGGCTCAAAGCCCGAGGCGAGGCTTGCGGGCGCCGGAGGCGGAGCATTCGGCGCTCAGGCGCAGCCCTTCGATTTCGCCGCGGAGCAATCCGGCGGCGCAGGAGAGGTCCTCGGAGGGATAGGATCGCAAGGAGGCGGCCGCGAGCAGGGCGAGGCGCAAGGGCTCGGGGAAATCGGCGCACCGCTCGGCGGCGAGCTCGATGGCGCCCAGCGCCGAGGCCGAGGAGCGCTCGGGGCCGAAGAGGCCGCTCTCGTCGAGCCGGGGGGTGGACCCCAGCGAGAGGGGGGAGAGGCCGCAGGACTCGGCCCAGGCGGAGAGCTCGGCGAGGCGCGCCCCCAGGAGGGCCTCGGCGCCGAGCGCGAAGAGGGAGAAGGCGCGCTCCTCCTCGGGCGAGAGGGCTCCGGTGGAGAAGCGCAAGCCCGAGGAGGCGATCTCGGCGCGGGCGGTCTTGCCCTGGGGATCGCGCGAGCGCAGCTCGAGGCGGCAGACGGCGAGCGGGCCGGGGCGCTCGAGCGCGCAGACGGCCTTGGAGACGGAGGGGCAGAGCGCGGCGGCGGCGAAGAGGGTTTCGCCCAGGGAGCGCGAGGCCTCGAGCCAGAAGAGGGGGAGATCGGCGCTCACAGGCCCCTCCGGGCGATTTTCTTGGGGGCCTTGGGGCTGCGGCGCGGAGCCGGGGCGAGGAGCTTCTTGGCGGAGGCTTTCTCGAGGGCGGCGACGACCTGGGCGTCCTTGCACAGGGAGGAGGGATCGCGCCCCTGGGAGTCGGCCATGGCGACCCACTGCGGGCAGAGGGAGGCGAATTCGACGGCGGAGGTCTTCGAGGGTGAGTCGCTGGCCATTTCGCGATGGAGCGGGTTGAGCCCGTCGTCGGGGTCGGCGAGGGATTCGAGCGCGAGGCCGGCGTCCTTGAGGATGCGCAGGGCCGGACGGGAGCGGCAGGCGGAGAGCATGCGCAGGGAATCCCGATCGGAGAGCGCCTGGGAGAGCAAGGAGGGGGATCCGGCGAGGATCGCTAGGCAGCGCAGGGAGTTGTGCCAGGCGCAGAAGGCGACGGGGGAGAGGGGGACGCGAGCGCGCGCCGGTTCGCGCCGGCCGTAGAATCCGCCTTTTTGGGCGGCGGGGTCGGGCTTGGGGCGCACGCAAAGGGGGAGGACGAGATCGCTCTCGCGCCATCCCAGGCGGGAGACGATCTCGGAGCCGGCGAGCTCGAGGGTTCCGGCGGGCAGCGGGACGCCGGCTTTGGCCAGCGCGCGGGCGACGCCGACGGCGTCGGAGGAGAGGGCCTCGCGCCAGAGGGAGCCGGCGTGGCGCGCGGCGGCGGCCGGATCGGCGGCGATGAGCTCGGAGAGCAGGCGCTCGGCGCAGGAGGGGGCGTCCTTGCCCTTTTCGCGGGAGAGGTCCCAGCGCAGGGCGCGGGCGCGCTGCTCGAGGTCGAGCGCTCCGCGGGCGATGAGCGCGCCGGGCCCGAGGATCTCCAGGGCCGAGAGGGATTTCTCGGCGGAGCTCTCCAAGGCGCTCGCGCAGGCGCGAGCGGTCAGGGCCGGATCCCGATCCTTCTCGGCGGCGAGCAGGGCTGAGAAGATCTGCGGGGAGGCGGAGGAGGCGGAGAGCAGGAGCGAGGGCTCGATGGAATCGCCCTTGCGGCCCCAGCGCGAGGAAACGGCCGGGTCCGCGTCGGAGGCGCCGCGCGCGAGCAGGGCGAGGACGCCCTCGAGCCATTTCTCGGAGACCGCCAGGCGCAGGGGGGTCTGCTCGAAGCCGGCGCGCTCGGAGAGGAAATTGGGGACGGATCCGGGCAGGTCGAGCAGGCGCTCGAGCTCGGCGAGGTTGCGCTCGGAGATCGAGCGCATGATCTCGCCGCGGGTTTTCTGGGTCATCTCCGAAGAGCGCCGGCGCGCGGGTGCGGCGGCGGCGGCGGAGGGAGTCTGCAGGAGGAAAGCGTCGAGGACGGGATCGGCCATGGGAGGTCTCATTGTTCGGAAGGAATGGGGGGATTATACCGCATTGGCGATCGCGGCCCAAGGCGCGCGCGGGCGATCTTGACGAAAAAGGGGATTTGGAAGAGGCTGCCGGATCAGACAGGAGGCGGGAATGGGAAAAGAGGCGAAGGCGGCGGAGCCGGCCAAGCGGGTGAGCGCGCGCTCGATGGAGTCGGCGATGGCCGCGAGGCTGCTGCTGGATCTGCTGCGAGGGGATGGGAAGGTCGCGCGCAAGGTGGCCGCGGCGACGGAGTCGCGCGGCGAGGTGGCGGCGGACTGGCCGCGGGCGCACCCGAGCTTCGAGCGCCGAGAGAACGCGGTGGCGCGGCTCTCGGGGTATGTGGACCGGCTGCTCGCGGGCGAGGCGGCCGCGGCGGATCCGAATCCGATTTTGCGGATCATGCGCCATGACGGGATCGCGATGGATTTCTCGCTGGAGAGCTTCTCGAAGGCGGCGCTCGGGGACGACGGGATTTTGGCGCTGCCCTGCGGGGTCTCGGAGGCGCCGGCGGGCTCGCGCTCGCGCCTGGCGCTGACGGACGTGGCGCGGCTGGCGCTCTATTCGGAAGGGGGGGAGCCGCTGCGCCGGAGCATGGCGATCATCCCGGTCAAGGAAATCCTGGAGGCGCGCCGGCGGGTGCTGATCCAAGAGGAGGCGCGCGAGGCGGCCAAGGGGGAGGGCCGGGCGGCGGGCGAGCCGGAGGGGAATTCCGCGCCGCCGGAGGCGGCCCCGAGCCCAAGCCCGCTGCCGCGGGAGGGCGAGCCCGAAGGCGCCGCGCGGGCGCCGATGCCGGAGCCAGCGAAGGCGCAAGGGCAGAGCGCGCCGAGCGAGCCGGGTTCGGCGAAGGGGGAGAAGGAGAGCGCCGCCGGCGCGGCCGAGATCGACGAGGCGCGCTTCCGGCTGCCGCCGGAGCTGGCGCCGGAGCTGCTCGGCGCGCTCAGCGACATGGGGATCTTCAGCGCGTCGCTGGAGTGGGCGCCCGCGAGCGGATCCTGGAAGGTGTCGGTGGAGGGGGAGCGGCTGGCGGCGCGGCTGGGCCCGGCGCTGGCGCGGCTGGCGGTGGAGGGGGTCTCGGTGGCGCTCCGGCGCAAGCCCTCCGGGGGGTGATCCTGGCGGGGCGGAAAGCGCGAGCCGCGAAAGACGGAGCGAGACAGAGCGAGACAGAGGCCTGCAAGAAGAGAAGAGATAAAAGAAGCGGGCCCAGAAGAACACAAAGACGGAAGAGCAGCGAAGAAATCTTGACAAAGCGCGGGAGGAAGTCGGCGCAAGCGGAAGAAAGAAAAGGGGTTTCTGTAGGATCCGAATCAGCGGATCCGGCGAGGCCGAAAGGCGGAGGGGCCGACGGGAGGGCGGAGGATTTCGCGAAGGGAAATCCTGATTTTTCCGGGTCTTGCCAAGGGGGATTCGCGCTGATATGGTGCCCGAGTCTTTTTTTGTCAATACAAAATCCATGAAAGGCGCGCGGCCAGCCGGCGCGAGGATTGGCATCCATGGAGAGCGAGAAGCGATGAAGAGAAATTTGGGGGCCCTGACTATTTCGATCGCGCTGGCGCTAGGCGCCGCGCCCGGCGCGGCGTTCGCCGATCGGATCGTGACGTATTCGCATCTGGGGGAGCCGCTCTCGGCGCTGGCCCAGATCGAGCCGGAGGCGCTCATGGGCGGGGGGATCTCCGCGGGGCTGATCGTGTGGATGGGGTCCGAGGAGGATTATCGGGCCGCCGGGGAGCGCCGACCGGAGTGGGCGGATCGGGCGACGCTGATCCTCAAGGATCTGGGGTCGGGGCGCTACGGGGTGCAGATCACGACGGCCGAGCCGGTCTCGGAGGCGGCGGCGGTGCTGATTCTGCGGATCGGGCCGTCGACGGATCCGCAAAGGGCGCAGCTGCGGGAATATCCGCTGATGCTCGACCCGATCGAGGGAGCCAGCGAGAAGCCGGCGGAGCAGCCGGGGGCGAAAGCGGATCAGAAGCCGGGGGCGAAAGCGGATCAGAAGCCGGAGGCGAAGGCGGATCAGAAGCCGGAGGCTGGGGCGGATCAGAAGCCGGAGGCGAAGGCGGCGCCCGAGCAGATCCGGGTGAGCAGCGGAGACACGCTCCAGGGGATCGCGCGCCGGCATCCGATGGAGGGCGTGAGCGCGGAGAGCCTGATCGTGGCCTATGCGCGGGCGAATCCGAAGGCGTTCCGGGAGGGCAATCCCAACGAGATGCGCGCCGGAAGCGTGCTCAAGGCGCCCAGCCGGGAGCTGGCCGAGTCGATCTCGAGGGAGGAGGCGCGCAAGGAGCTGGCGCGGGCCGCGCGGCAATGGAAGGGCTGGAGGGAGAAGGCGGCCGCGGGAGCGAGCGCGCCGGAGCGCGCCGGCGAGGCGGGCTCGGAGATCTCCGGGTCGGTGGAGGCCAAGCCCGCCGAAGGGCCTAAGGAGGATTCGTTCCGGCTGGGGCAGGGGGCCGACGGGGACCGCGTGGCGATGAGAAAGGCGCTCAAGGAAGCGCAAGAGCGCGTCGCGGAGCTCGAGAAGATTCAGCGCGACCTCAAGGCGCTGGTGACGGCGCAGAATGATCAGCTCGCGAAGCTCTCCGAGAGGAAGAAGGAGCTCGAGGGCGAAAGCCAGGCGGCGCGCGACGCACTCGCGCAGGCGATGGGGCAGGGCAAATCGGCCAAGCCGCTGCCGCCGCTGCCCGCGGGGGAAGCCAAGCCGGAAGCCAAGCCGGAAGGGGAGGCCAAGCCTGCGGACTTCTCCAGCTCCACAGGGTTCGAGGAGGAGGGGAAGGATCAGGAAGCCAAGCCCGCGCCCAAGCCGGCGAAGAAGCCGGTGAAGAAGCCGGCGAAGAAGGCCACGCCGCCCGCGCCGCCGCCGGAGCCGGAGAAGACCCTGCTGGAGACGATCCTGGAGAAGATTTTCTGGCCGTGGTCGGGCGTGGGGCTGGCGATGCTGGTGGCTGGAGCGGTGGCCTGGCGCTCCTTCGGCGGGCAAAAGCCCAAGGTCGGGGAGACGACGGAGGCGACGACCACGATGGGGCGCCGCGGCGGATTCAGCCTGGGGAAAATCCTGGGCCGGAGAGGGCGCTCGAGGAAGACGACGACGACCGGATCCGGCGGCAAGACGGCCGGCGGCATGGTCATCGGGGAGATTCCGGAGCTTCCGGAGGACTCGCGCTTCAAATACACCGACATGATCGACGCGGCCGACACGTTCATGGCCTTCGGCAAGGATGAGGCGGCGCTCGGGGAGGTCGAGGAAGCGCTGAAGATGGATCCGCGCGGCAAGGAGGCGCTCATCCGGGCGCTGAGGCTGACGGCGCGGCTGGCGCAGCGCGCCGAGCGGCGCGGGAACGGATTGGAGGATTACAAGACCGCGTTCCTGGATCGGATGAACGAGCTGCGCGAGGCGATCATGGCCGGCGGAGACTCGGTCACCAACGACCCGATGTGGGAGGAGGCGCTGATGCTCCAGGAGCAGGCGTTCCACACCCGCCCTCCCGAAGAGGAAAAAAAAAATGACCTAGGCGGCGACGCCGGGTATGTCAGCGCGTTCGCGGGCGCGGGCTCGCTGGAGGAGGCGCTCAATATTCGGGAGGCCGCCGAGCCGGCGGGGGTGACCTTCGGCGGGGAGCTGCCGTCGGATTTCGGGTCGGACCTGGAGTCGGCGCTGGGGCAGGCCTTCGGGGAGCCGCAGCGAGACGAGAAGGCGCCCGAGCCGGCGCCGGCGTCCCCCGAGCCGGTCGCGGCGGAGGATGCGGGGCTGATGGAGTTCAGCCTCGAGGGATGGGGAAGCGGGGAGGCGGAGGAGCTCGACGCCGAAGAGGAGAGCCCGGCGCCCGAGCCCCAAGCCGAGCCGGCCGCCGAGTGGGAGAAGGATTTCTCGCTCGAGGGGCTGCTGGCGGCGGAGAAGGAGGACAAGGCGGCGGTGCTGCGCTCGCAGCAGGACGAGCAGGCGGCCGCGGCGGCGCTGGAGCTTCCGCAGTCCTGGGAGGCGGCCGCGCCGATGCTCCCGGATCTCGAGTCGGCGCTGACGCTGGGGGATCTCGAGCCGAAGGTGTCCGAGCCGAAGGCGTCCTCCTCGGACCTGGCGCGCGAGGAGATGAGCCTGCGCCCGATGCTCGAGCTGGCCGACGCGTATCTGGACCTGGGGGACCGGGACGGGGCGAAGAAGATGCTCGAGGAGGTCGCGGCGAGCTCGCGCGGGGACCTGGGGAGCCTCGCCCGGGCGAAGCTCTTCGAGCATTTCGGCGTCGGCTGAGGCGAGGCGCCGGGATTCGGGATCGCGAACGGGGCTCTTCGGAGCTCCGTTTCGCTTTGGGGCGCCTTGGCGAGGGGGCTCCGGCGCGATAGAATGATCCGATGCCGAATCCGGCCGGAAGGCCGGAGAATCGAGCGAGCGACGAGAAGAGCCAACGACAAGAACAAAGAGGCGAGACGATGAGCGAAGAGACGATTCCGACCCTGGTGCTGCTGGACGCGCCGAATCTGGTCCACCGGGCCTACCACGCGGTGCTCGCCGGCGGCGGGGAGTTCTCCGCCCCCTCCGGGCAGCCGACGGGGGCGCTCATGGCCTACGGGAACATGGCCATCCGCTGCCGCGGGCTGTTCCCGCAGGCGGCCTTCGCGGCGGCGTGGGAGTCCCCCGGCTCGTTCCGCAAGGGCATCTATCCGGACTACAAGGCCACGCGCCCGCCCACGCCCGACGCGCTGCGCTCGCAGATGAGCCTGGCGCGGGCGCTGAGCGAGCGCATGGGCATGCCCTCGCTGGCCGCGGAGGGGTTCGAGGCCGACGACATGCTCTGCGCGGCGGCGGCGCGCGCGCAGGCGCAAGGGTGGCGGGTGGTGATCGCCACCGGGGACAAGGACATGGCGCAGGCGGTCACGGAGCGGGTGAGCCTGTGGCATCCGGCCAGCAAGACCGCCGAGCTGCTCGGGAGGGACTACGTCGCGGGGAAGTTCGGCGTGGAGCCGAGCCAGATCGCGGAATACCTGGCCCTGGTCGGGGACACGTCCGACAACATCCCGGGGGTGGAGAAGATCGGCCCGAAGACGGCGGCGACGCTGCTGGGCAAGCACGGGAGCGTCGCGGGGATCCTCGAGGCGCTCGAGAAGCTCACCCCCTCCCAGCGGGCGAATTTCGAGAAAGCCAAGGCGACGCTGCCGATTTCGCTGGAGCTGGCGCGCGCGAGGCTCGACGCGCCGCTGCCGCTGGAGATCGGGGAAATTCCGCTGCGCAATGAGGCGGCCGAGTGGGCGGCGGCGATCGGGATGGCCAGGGAATTGGGGATGGAGGGGCTCGTCGGGCGGCTCGAGCGCGCGGCCAAGGCCGCGCCAAAGCAAACCCCTCGGCCGAGCCCCCAGGCGCCGGAGAAGAGCGGGCAGCTGCGCTTGTTCTGAGCGGCGAGGGGATGGGAGAAAGGACCTCGGCCGGGGCCGAGGAGAGTTGAAGGGAAATCGGAGAGAGCATGAGCGAGAAGAGCCTGGAGAAGTTCGCGAGCATCCTATCGAGCCTGACGCTGCCGGCGAGGCTCCGGCGCGAGCTCGGCGAGAGGGCGCCCGCGCCGGACCGCAAGCGCGAGCAGGAGCTGATCAAGGCGGCGCGGGAGGCGGGGCGGATGAGCCTGCGCGATCTCAACGGGAAAGCGTTCAGCGGCTACGGCGAGACCACGGCCGAGCAGGTGCTCGCGGAGGCGCGCAAGGCGGGTCGGGCGTTTTCTGGGACGCGGGAATTCGCCGAGCTGGCCCGGGAGATGCGCGAGCTCGGGGCGGAGCGCGAGGAGGCGATCGCGAAGGTGGTGGCCGAGCATATGGCGACGCCCTTCCGGCGGGGGAAGGAGGAGCGCTTGGCCTTCCCGGCGCTGGGGCTGGGCCTGAAGAAGATGCGCTCGAAGGCGCCCGACGGGCAGATGGTGGACACGCTCGGATTCTGGCGCTCGAGCTGGGAGCAGTCGATCGCGGAGGATCTCAAGAAGGAGCGCGACCGAGCGGCCTACGCCCGGAACGGGGCGGCGCATCGGCAGGAGGAGGACGCGGCGCTGCGGAGGACGCCGGGGATCGAGACCCTGCGCGAGAGCGGGCTGACCAAGGAGATGCTGCTCTCGCGCAGCAAGTTCGGCAAAGAGAGCTGGTATGAGGACGGGGGCCAGGCCAAGAAGGTGTGGGATGGCGGGGTGGATCTGATGGAGGCCGCGCGCGTGGTCGGCAGCGCGGAGACGGCGCTGCCCTGCGCGGAGCTCTACGGGCTCGAGGCGGAGGATTGGCCCGAGGGGGTGGACAAGGAGGCCAGTCGAGCGAGGAAGCGGCTGCTGCGCGGGCTGATCCCGGCGCTGATTTGCCAGGCGCTCGGCGACCGGATCGATCCGCTATCGGGCGCGCGGGACATGGCCGCGGCGATGTGGATCGGGAAATCCGGAGACGAGGGGATTTTCGGCGGGGGGGAGGCGAAGTTCGAGAGCCTGGCCAAGGACGCGCCGCGCCTGGCGGCGCTGCGGGCGATCGAGGCGGGGCTCTCCGGCACGGAGATGGCGATCCACCGATACGAAAGCTACTCCTACCATCGGCCCGACAGCGAGAAGAAGTTCGACCGGAGCCTGCTCGACGCGGAGATCGCAGGGCCGCTCGGCGAGCTGCGCTCTGCGCGCAAGGAGACGGCGCGGAGGATTTTCGATCGGGCGGCGGGCATCGCGCTCGAGCGGCAGCGGGCGTGGATGGAGGGGACGGGGCTGTTGCGGGCGTGGGATCTCGCGCCGAGCGTCGAGCGGCACCGGCCGCGCACCTCCAAGCTGCTCACCTGGATCCAGGCGAACAAGGCCGCCGCCGAGGAGGCCAAAGCGAGCGCGGGCGACCCGAAGGGGATCCTCGCGCAGGGGGTCGCTCGGGCGCTGGGGGTCTCCGGGCCGACGGGGGAGCAAATCTGGGAAGGCGTCGCCGACGGGCTCGCGGCGCGGGGGCTGGATCGGGCCTTCGCCGAGGAGCTCGCGCGCGACGAGCCGGCGCGCGAGTGGGTCTGCCGGGTCGCGCAGGAGACCATGCCGCTCAAGGGCGCGGAGAAGGAGGAGATGCTCGGCTACTGGAGATTCGGGCTCGCGTGCCTGTCGGACGGGTATCGGAGGGGGGCGGGCAGCGCGATGGCGCTGCGGGCGCTCGACGCGCTCGCGCAGGATTCGGTGCTGGCGCTGCGGCAGAATGCGTGGTTCTCGCCGATGTTCTCGACCGATCCGAACCGGCCCAGCGACGGGGATGTCCTGGCGAGCTATCCGCCGGCGCGCTCGATTTTCGACGCGCAAAGCGCCAAGGAGCTGCGCGACGTCGCCGCGGCCAAGCGCGAGAAGTTCGAGAGCTTCGCGGGCAGCTTCGCGCGCCGGCTCGAGCGGCTCGAGTCCGGGGAGGAGGACCTCTCGGAATACGAGTCGGAATACCGCAGCTGGAAGAATGGGGGGCATCCGTCCAAGGGCGCGATGAGCGCGGGGCAGCACGCGCTGCTGCGCGAGGCGCGCGAGCTCATGCACGGGTCGAACATTCGGGAGCCGATCGATTGGATCGGGGCGGACTTCAGCCGGCAGGACCTCAAGGACCTGGTCCAGAGGATTCCGGCGGGGGTGGCGCCGGCGAGGCGGGAGGCGCTCTCGATGGGGCCGGCGGGGCGGGTCGCGGCCGAGTGCGTGATCTCCCTGGGGATCCGGGAGGCCAAGGACGGGATCGACCTGATCGCCAAGGCCAAGGGGGAGCTAAAGGAGAAGGCCGGATTCACCGACGGGGCGTGGAAGGCGCTGCTGAAGGCCTCGGAGGAGGAGGTGGACGGATTCGCGCGCTCGATCCGGGCGAGCCGGGAGCACGCGCTGCGCTCGAGGGCGCAGGAGGCGGTCGCGGGCAAGGCCGGGGCGATCTCGATCCGCAGCTCGCTGGCGATGCGCTCGTTCGCCTACGGGGCGCTCGGGCAGCACGGGATCCCGCGCGAGCCGCTCGAGGCGCTGCTGCGCCTGAATGACATCGCCGGGCACCTGATGCTCTCGGCGCACATCGGGGGGATGCTGCAGGAGGCCAGGCACAAGGACGTGGAGGGGGCGGACTTCTTCGCCGCGGAGGTGAAGGCCAAGGCCGAGCGCGCGCCGTTTCTGCTCAAGGCGGTCTGCGAGCGCATCGCCAAGGAGAAGCAGCGGCTCGAGTCCGAGAGCCCCGCGGCGGCGCCCACCTGGGACGTCGCCGCGAAGAGCTGGGCGGATCGGGAGTGGGCGGAGGTGAAGGATTGGCTGAGCAAATCCGAGGAGGGGGTCTGGCAGGAGATGCCGCTGAAGCTGACGTGGAACTGGATCTGGAGGGCGCAGCAGGATTGGCACGCCGAGATGCTAGCGGCCGAGGCGGACGCGGGGGCGAAGGCGAAGAAGGGGCGGGTGGTGAGCTGGGAATCGCCGCTGGGCTCCTTTTCGGAGGGGGAGTGGAGCGCGATCGAGCTCACCAGCGGCGCGGCGCTCTCCGAGGAGGGATCGGAGATGCGCCATTGCGTCTCCTCCTACGCGTCCAAGTGCAAGAGAGGCGAGTCGCGCATCCTCTCGATTCGGCTGTCGGGGCGGCGGGTGGCGACGCTGGAGCTCGCGCCGTTCGAGGGCAGCTCGAAGGTCGCCTACGATCGGGCGACGGAGGCGGCGCAGTGGAGGATTGCCCAGAACCGGGGGCAATTCAACGCGCAGGTGGACGACAAGGCCGCGCTGGCGTTCTGCGAGAAGGTGCGCCTGGAATACGGGCAGGCGCATCGCCGGCTGCTGGCGAAGAAGCGCGAGGAGGCGGCCAAGGCCGCCGCCGAGCGCAAGGCCAAGGCGAAGGCCATCGTGACGCTCGAGGTGCTCGGCGCGGAGCCCGCGCGCGCGGCCGGGCCCAAGGCCTAGGATCTCCGGCGATCCCGGCGGCGGGCTTGGGCTATCGGGGCGGGGAGAGCAGCGAGAGCATCCAGTCGACCGGATAGGCGACGAGCGCGCCGAGCCATCCGGCGATGGCCATGCCGGCGATGAGGGCCATCCCGAGCTTCTCGTGCTCCAGGAGGAATCCGCGCCGGCGCTCCGGGAGCAGGGCGATCCAGACCTTGGCGCCGTCGAGCGGGGGGATGGGGAGCAGATTGAAGAAAAAGAAGATCAGGTTGATGGTGAGCCCGACCTGAAGGTAGGCGCGCGGGACCGCCAGGGATTCGCCGGCGCCGAAGGCATGCATGCCCCAGAGAGCGCCGGCGAAAAGCAGGGCCAGGGAGAGGCTCGCGGCGGGGCCGGAGAGGGCGAGCGCCTGCAGGCGCCATCCCCGCAGGACCGACGGGTCGAAGGGGACATGCCGGGCCCATCCGACGGGGGGAAGCCCCAGCAGGGCGAGGGCGGCGGGGACGAGCAGCGATCCGACCGGATCGAGATGGCGCAGGGGGTTCCAGGAGAGGCGCCCGGCGCGCTCGGCGGTGGGGTCGCCGAGCCAGCCGGCGACGCGCGCGTGGGCGATCTCATGGAAAAGCAAGGAGAGAGCAGGGAGGGCGGCAGCAGGATCAGCAGGCGATAGAGGGCCTCGAGCCAGGGATCGGGGATCATGGGGCGAGGCGGCTCGCGCGCTCGCGCTCGCGCCGGGCGATGCGGATCCGGCAGGCCTCGCGCAGGGAGATCGGAACGGCGCCCAGCGAGAGGGCCAGGGCGCGCTTGGACAGGCAGATATCGTAGTGGTCGTTGTGGCGCCAGGAGGGCTTGAGGCCCAGGGAGCGGGCCATGGACTCGAGCTCCGCCTCGGAGTCGGCCAGGAGGTGGCAGAGGATGAGGCGGCCGTAGGGAGCGCGCATGTCGTCGACGTAGCAGGCCATGGGGGAGGGGGCGGGAAAAGGATGGAAAATCATAGGAGGATGTGTGAGAATAGTCAAAAATGGATCGGGGAAGCGCCATGGCGAAGTTTCGGATTTTGAGCGATTTGCACCTGGAGTTCCGGGATTGGGATCCGCCGGCGGCGGAGTGCGACGGCGTGCTGCTGTGCGGGGACATCCACGGGGGGGACCGGGGGCTGGAGTGGGCCCGCCGGGCGTTCGGGGATCTGCCGGTGGCGTATGTGTTCGGCAACCACGAGTGGTATGGGCAGAAATTCCCGAAATATCTGGATCGCTACCGGAAGAGGGCGAGCGAGCTCGGGATCGCGCTGCTCGAGCGCGAGAGCGCGCAGATCGCGGGCGTGCGGATCCTCGGGGCGACGATGTGGACGGATTTCGATCTGGGGGGGAACTCGAGCCTGGCGCGCTGGGACGCGAAGAGCGCGATGACGGACTACAAGAAGATCACCTGGAACCGCCCCGGGTCGGACAGTTACCGGAAGCTGCGCCCGGAGGACGTGCTATCGGAGCACCTGGCGAGCCGGGAGTGGCTGGCGAGGGAGCTGGAGAAGCCCTTCGAGGGGAAGACCGCGGTGATCACGCACCACGCGCCGTGCTCGCTGAGCCTAGGCGAGCCGCAGCGGGGGTTCTCGCATCTGGACCCGTGCTACGCGAGCCGGCTCGAGGAGCGCTTCTTCGGGGAGAAGGTGGCCTTGTGGGCGCACGGGCACACGCATCTGGGGGTCGACTACGAGCTCTACGGGACGCGGGTGGTGAGCAATCCCAAGGGGTATCCGATGGAGCCGGCCCCCGGGTTCGACCCGGGGCTGGTCGTGGAGATCTAGGGGGCCTCAGGGCTCGCCGGCGGCTCGGCGGAGGGCTCGGCGGAGCGCAAGAAGACGGATCCGTCGGCCTGGGCCTTCTCGATGGCGGCGATGGCGGAGGGGCGCCCGGCGAGGTAGCGCGAGAGCAAGGCGCCCTTGGCGTCTTCGACGCCGGCGAGCCAGGCGCGCAGCAGCAGGGCGTCGCCGCGGGGCTCGTCGGAGTATCCCAGGGAGGGCTCGGTGAGGATCAGGCCCAGCAGGAAATCCGCGGCGGAGGATCCGTCGCGGGAGGAGGCCTCGAAAAGCGCGACGGCGCGGGGGAGGTCCTTGGGCACGCCCAGGGAGCCGCTCGCGAGGATGGATCCGTAGAGGACGCGCGCGGGGTCGTATCCGTCGGCGCTGGCGGACTCGAGCGAGCGCAGGGCGAGGGCGATGGAGTCCTTGCCGGATCGGGGGTTGTGCAGGGCCAGGCGCGCGCGAGCGTAGAGGACGGGAGCGGAGAGGTCGCCGCGCTGCGCGGCGATCTCGGAGAGGAGGAAGTCGTGCAGGAGCTCGCGCGGGATCGTCTCCGGCGCGGAGGGGGCCGCCGAGGCGGGGGTGGCGGCGAAGAGGGAGAGTGCGGCGAGGGCGAAGAGGATGCGCATGGCGTTCTCCAAAAGGCGCGGGATCCGCGCGGGGGCCATTATGCTCCCGGGCGGCGCGGATGTCGACAGGGGATGGCGATGCGGGCTCGCCGGAGGGGAAATCACCAGCCGCCCCATCCTTTGCGGGCCTTGGTCTTGGATTCGACCTCGTCGAGGTAGCCCTCGCGCGAGAGGTCGACGGAGAGGCCCTCCTCGATGGGGTAGACGCGGGCGAACTCCTTGACGGCGCGGATGAACTCCTCCTGGTAGTAGGCCGGGGGGCAGACGAAGGCGAGGGGGACGCCCTCGGGGACGTCGGATTTCTTCGGAGGCGCGTCGCCCAGGTCGGTGAAGTAGACGATGCCCTGGATCTTCTTCTCGCGGAACTCCTCCAGCGAGCAGGCTTCGCGGATGGTCCCGCCGATGTCGTTGCCGCCGCGGCCCTGGACTTGCATCTTCTTGGACATCAGGTCGTCGATGTTGTCCTCGGTGATGTGGATGGGCTTGCCGCGGATGACGTCGTCGGCGAAGAGGAGGATGACCTCGCTGGCCTGGGAGCTCTCGTGGTTCTGGTTGCGCATGATCCCGAAGATCTCGGAGAGGAATTCGCGGAAGAGGTCTTCGGTGATGGATCCGGAGGTGTCCATGAGGACCATGACGGTCGAGTCGCTTTTGACGGGGAGGTCGGAGCCGACGTAGATCTCGTTGTCGAGGCCCATGTCGGCGGGATTGATGTAGTAGAGCGCGCCGGGCTCCTCCTCGGAGTAGCCGAATTTCATGCTGCCGCCGAGCATCTCCTGGATGCCCAGCTTCCAGGAGAGCTTGCCCTCGGCTTCCTTGAGGATCTCCTCGTGGGCGGCGCCCTCGAGGTGGCCGCCGCCCATGGTGCCTTTTTGGCCGGCCATGCGGACGCTCTTGGAGATGTCCTCGATGTCGCGGGTGCGGATCTCCTTCTCCTTTTCGGCGATGGCCTCGGCGTCGCCGGGCTCGGGCAGGTCGAGGCGCTCGGCGGTGGTGGAGAGCCCGAGCTCCTGGGCCATCTCGGCCATCTCGGCGAGGGTGAGCATATGGTCGTCGTCCTGGGGGGATCCGCCTTTCATGCCCATTTGGGCAAGCGCGGCGTCCATGGCCGCCTCGGAGGGGTCGCCCTCGCCGTCGCCGTCGGAGGGGTCGCCCTTCTCGCCCTTCTCGCCCTTCTCGCCTTTTTGGCCTTTTTGGCCTTTTTGGCCTTTTTTGCCGGGCGAGGATTTCTGGCTTTTCGCGGACGGATCCGGCTCGCCCTCCTCATCGGAGTCGGGATCGCCGTTGGGGTCCATCTCCTGGTGGTATCGGGCGGCGAGCTCGCGGATGATGGTCTCCTCGGCGAGCTTCGCGTAATGCTGGATTTTGGCCTCGGGGAGCTGGCTGGCGGGGAATTCGGCCAGCAGCGAATCCGTCCAGCGCATCTGGGGGAAGGCGAGATGGAGCTTGCAGAAGACGGAGATGTCGCAGGCGATGTTCGCCAGGGGCTTGGGGAAGGCGCTGAAGCGGCGATGGTGATTCATCGTCATGTGCAGGAGATGGTGCAGGATCAGGGGGATGACCCCGTCCTTGGAGCCGTTGCTCCGGTCCTCCTCGGCGGCGAGCTCGCGCAGGTGGTCGTCGCTGACGAAGATGTGCGCGCCGTCGTTGAAGCTCTTGGGGAAGCGTTTCTTGATCTCGGGATGCCCGTAGCAATAGATCGGGGTGCGCCGGGCCTTGAAGGTGAGCAATCCGAAGCGCGGCAGGAGCATCCCCTCCGAGATGATGTCGCCCTTGATGAAGTTGGAGACGTCCTCGATGAGCTCGGCCATGTCGTCGGGAGCCATGAGGGTGGTCTTCTCGTAGGCGTCCCACTCCTCGTCGGTCATATTGTCGAAATCGATGTCGGACATGGGAAGTTCCTTTGGGGCGATCTGGAGATTATACCCGTTTTCGGGGCCGGAGGGAAAGGCGGGGGCTCGGGCGGAGGCGGGCTATTTTCGGATCGGGCGATCGGGGGTTTGCATCGGGGGAAATGGGGCCGGGGCGTCAGAGGCCGCGGGGAGCGCGGGCGCCGGGGGCGGTCGGGCTCGAGGCCTCGAGCAGGCGGGCTTCGCCCTCCGAGAGCAGGAGGCGGATCTGCTCCTCCAGCGATCCCTCCCCGGGGAAGAAGCGCGCGGGGCGGCCGGGAAGATCGAGCATGGCCAGGAGCGAATCGATAAAAGAGTTTTGCCAGCTGGAGCCGAAGGTCTCGAATCCGCGCGTGAGATGGATTTCGATGCGGTGGCCGATGGGGCCGTGGCGGAGCGTCTCTTCTTTCGGAGAGAAGGCGCGGCCGCCGGAGGCCTCGGCGCAGGAGAGGGCGCTGCGAAGGCTCAGGCCGAGATCGGATCGGGCGTCCCGGCGCCAGCGCAGGACGCGCCCGATCCGCCGGGGAGGCCCCGGCGGCGTCTCGAAGGGATGCTGATCGAACAGCTCGATCGAAGCGAGTTCGCCGTCGAGATTCATAGGGTCGCCTTTTGAGGTCCTGAACGGGGAAATGATGCCCGATTTTCGGGGAAATGGAAAATCGCAGCGGCGCGGAAAGGAGAAAAGGGAAGCGGCGCGAGGATGCCCTCGCGCCGCGGGGGAGGCGCTGAATCGATCAGTAGGTGACTTGGACGGTTTGGGTCCCGAGGTTGCCGGAGGCGTCGAGCGCGCGCACTTCGATCGCGTGGGAGCCGCGCGAGAGCTTCCGGAGGTTGATCGTGGCGGAGACGGAGCCCGAGGCGCTCGAGGCGATCTGGGATCCGTCGAGCAGGACGGCCATGGAGACGACGCCGACGTTGTCGGAGGCGCTCGCCTTGACGGAGCGGTTCTTGGTGGAGAGGAGCGATCCGGCGAGCGGGGCGGAGATGCGGACCGCCGGGGCGATCAGGTCGGAGCCGTTCTGGACCTTGACGGAGACGGAGACGGCGGAGGCGTTGCCGGCGGCGTCGAAGGCCTTGGCCTGCAGGGAGGCGGCGCCATCGGGGGCGGAGGCGGTGTCCCAGACGAATTCGAAGGGGGCGCTGAAGTCCGAGGCGACGAGGGCGCCGTTGGCGGAGAGGTCGACGCGGACGACGCCGACGTTGTCGGAGGCCGAGACGGAGACGGGGGCGAGGCCCTTGAGGATCGCGCCGGAGGCCAGGGAGAGGAAGGAGACGGAGGGCAGCGTCGTGTCTTTGGGGACGGCCTGGAGCGCGGCGGCGACGGCGGCGGACGCGTCGACGCGCCCATGGCCGAAGTAGACGTCATATCCGGCCGCGCCCAGATCCTTGGCGGATCCGGTCAGGACAGCGTCCACGTCCGAAGGGGCGAGAGCGGGGTTGGCGGATTTGACCAGGGCGGCGACGCCGGCGGTGGTGGGGCTGGAGAAGGAGGTGCCGCTGGCGTTGGAGTAGGAGCCGGAGCGGTTGGTGGTCAGCAGGCTGACCCCGGGGGCGGCCGCGTCGACGAAGGCGCCGTAGCTGGAGAAGGAGGCTTTGGCGTCGTTGGAGTCGGTCGCGCTCACGGCGAAGACGGCTTCGCTCGGGGCGAAGCCCTCGTCCTTGTTGTTGTTCATGGCCGAGCAGAAGAAGTTTCCGCCCTTCGAGCGCAGATAGTTCGCCGCGGAGAGGACCGAGGCGGATCCGGCCACGCCGTAGCTGGCGTTGGCGACGGTGGCGCCGTGGTCGGCCGCCCAGGTGAGGCCGGCGGCGACGGCGCTGAAATAGGCGTATCCGGTCGGGTCGTCGGTGATCCGGATGGGCATGATCAGGGATTTGCCGGCCGTTCCGGCGATGCCCAGCCCGTTGTTGGAGATGGCGGCGGCGACGCCGGCGACGAGGGTCCCGTGGCCCTGGACGTCGGAGGTGTCGGTGTTGGAGCTGGCGCTGTTCCAGCCGGGGACGAGCTTGGCGGCCAGGTCGGAATGCGGGAAGACGCCCGTGTCGAGGATGGCGATGGTCTGCCCCTCGCCCTGGGAGACGTCCCAGGCGGCGGGGGCGGAGATTTTGGCCAGGGCCCACTGGGATCCCAGGCTCGGGTCGTTCACGGAGAGGTCCGGGGAGATGAGCGCGTCGGGCTCGGCGAAGGAGACGCGCGAGTCGCGCGCGAGCAGGGCGGCCGCGGCGCGGGCGGAGGCCTGGGGCGGGAGCTCGACGACGGTCAGGCCGATCTGGGGGATCTCGCGCACGACCTTGCCGCCGACGGATTTGGCCAGGGCGGCCTTCTGGGCCGCGGGCAGGCCCGGCTTGGCCTGGAAGATGACCCGCTCGGCCAGGGCCGGGGCGGCGGAGAGGGCGGAGAGGGCGGAGGTCAGGGCGAGCAGGGCGGCGGCGAGGAGAGTCTTTTTCATGGCGGATCCTTTCGGAAAGCGGAGGGGAATGGAGAAGGGAATGCGAAAAGTTCGAATCGTTGAATCGTTGCCGCGGAGCCGGAAGAATCGGGGCGGAGCTCTTCGGAAAAATCCCCCGAAGGGAGGATTCGTCCCGCGCGGCGAGATCAGTAGGTGACTTGGATGGTTTGGGTCCCGAGGTTGCCGGAGGCGTCGAGCGCGCGAACTTCGATCGAGTGGGAGCCGCGGCGGAGCTTCTTGAGGTTGATTTTCGCGGAGACGGAGCCCGAGGCGCTCGAGGCGATCTGGGACCCGTCGAGCAGGACGGCCATGGAGACGACGCCGACGTTGTCGGAGGCGGTCGCCTTGACGGACGAGTTCTGGGCGGAGAGGACGGGGCCCGGGAGCGGGGCGGAGATGCGGACCGCCGGGGCGATCAGATCGGCGCTGTTCTGGACTTTGACGGAGACGGAGACGGAGGAGGCGTTGCCGGCGGCGTCGAAGGCCTTGGCCTGCAGGGAGGCGGCGCCGTCGGGGGCGGAGGCGGTGTCCCAGACGAACTCGAAGGGGGCGCCGAAGTCGGTCCCGACGAGGGCGCCGTTGGCGGAGAGCTCGACGCGGGCGACGCCGACGTTGTCGGAGGCGGAGACGGAGACGGGCGCGAGGCCCTTGAGGATCGCGCCGGAGGCCGGGGAGAGGAAGGAGACCGAGGGCAGCGCGGTGTCTTTCGGGACGGCGGTCTTGGCGGCGGCGACGGCGGCGGCCGCGTCGATGCGGCCGTGGCCGAAGCGGACGTCGAATCCGGGGTCGCCCAGATCCTTGGCGGATCCGGTCAGGACGGCGTCGATGTCGGAGGGGGCGAGCGCGGGGTTGGCCGTCTGGGCCAGGGCGGCGACGCCGGCGGAGATCGGGGCGGAGAAGGAGGTTCCCCAGAAATTGCCGTATCCGCCGCCTCGGGCGGTGCTGAGGATATTGATGCCGGGCGCGGAGAAGTCGACGAAGGCGCCGTAGCTCGAGAAGGAGGTCGGAGCGTCATTCGCGTCGGTGGCGCTGGCGAAGAGGATGGAGTCCTGGGCGGGGGAGGCGATCTCGGCGCCGGTGTTGGCCGCGGCGGCGATGACCACGCCGCCTTTGGAGCGGAAGTATTGGGCGGCGGAGTCGACGGTGAGGTTGCCAGGGATCCCGGAGAAGCTGAGGTTGGCCACGCGAGCGCCGTGGTCGGCGGCCCAGGTCAGGGCTTGGGCCATGGCGGTTCCGGTGGCGTAGCCCTCCGGGGAGGCGATGCGCATCGGCATGATGCGGGCGGAGCCGGCGACGCCGGCGACGCCGATGGCGTTGTTGGAGATGGCCGCGGCGGCCCCGGCGACGGCGGTGCCGTGGCCGTTGGCGTCGGCGGTGGAGGAATTGTTGTCGTAGAAGTTGTATCCGGGGACCAGGCTGGCGGCGAGGTCCGGGTGCGCGGCGTCGACTCCGGAGTCGAGGATGGCGATGGTCGTGCCCGATCCGGTCGAGGTGTCCCAGGCCGCGGGGGCGGAGATTTTGGGCAGATGCCAGGCGCTGGCGAATTTCGGGTCGTTGGGCAGGAGGGCCTGCGGGAAGGAGCGCTCCGGCTCGGCGAAGGCGACGCGCGAGTCGCGCGCCAGCAGGGCGGCCGCGGCGCGGGCGGAGGCCTGCGCGGGCAGCTCGATGGCGGCCAGGCCGATCTGCGGGATCTCCAGGGCGATGCGGCCGCCGACGGATTTGGCCAGGGCGGCCTTCTGCGCGGCGGGCAATCCGGGCTTGGCCTGGAAAACGACGCGCTCGGCGAGGGCGCTCGAGGCGGAAAGGGCGAGAAGGGCGGCGAGCGCGGCGCGGCGAAGCTTCATGGGATCTCCGGAGTCTCTGGGGGCGTCCGGCCCGGGAGGGCGGCGGATCGGATCCGGAGAATTTTGGCCAAAGCGGATCCGCGGCGCCAGCGCCGCCGGGCGGAAGCGATCAGCGGCGCGGGCGAGGAGGAGGGCCGATCTCCGGAGGGGTCAGCCCTGCGGGTGGCGAATTTTCGTCAGGCGGGTGGAGCGCGCGCTCGAGCGGATGAAGCGCGGGAGCTCCATGCCGCGGTAGGCGCCGCGGTAGGAGCGCGAGGCGAAGCCCGCGGCGATGAGCTCGCGAGGATCCAGGCCGACCTGCAGGCGCCGCTCGCGCGAGCCGACGCGCAGGCGCGGGCGCAAGGCGCCCGGATTCGCCTCCAGCGGGGCGAGCATGGCGCGGATCCGCGCGGCGATGGCCTGGCGCTCGGGCTCGGACTTGCCTTTGGTGGTGGCGGTGAGGGCCTTCGCGCGGGCGAGGGTCTCGGCCTGGCCCTCGAGGGACCCCAGGACGATGTGGCGGCCGTCCTCGTCGCGGGCGGACATGTCCACGTCGATCTCGAGCACGGAGAAGAAGCCTTTGTGGGTATGGGCGACCTGCTCCCAGGAGGCGATCACCAGGGTGTGGGAGTCCCACAGCAGGGCGCGGCAGGCGTCGCCGGAATCCAGCGGGGCGAGCGCGTCGCCGCCCTTGGCCTTGAAGCTCATGGCCATGCCCGTCGGGGAGAGCTCGGCGGGCAGGTCCATGGGGGCGGTGGGGTGGGGGCGGTAGTCGGCCACGCCCAGGGCGATGCGGATGGCGTCCTGCTCGAAGCGCTTGCCGTGGCCCTGGCCCCGGGTCGCGGGGATGGGCTCGCCGCCGGCGTTGGCCGCCGGGACGATGATCTCGCCGGTGGCCGGATCGATCAGGCCCAGGCCCGGCTCCTCGACATAGGAGTCGCGCGGGTCGGCGGTCGGGCTAGCGATTTCGGTTTCGGAGCACATGCGGAAACATTACATGAGTCCGCGGCGGAAGTCAACACTTTTAGGCGTTTAGGTTCGCGTTTCCACTAAAAGCGCACTCCTCAGTCGTCGCCCTCGCAGAAAAAGCCCTCATCGTCTTCCTCGCCTTCATCGGAGCCGAAGGGGTCCGGAGTTTCGCCGAAGGGTTCGGGGATCCAGAAGGGCTCGTCGGAGAGGTCTTCAGGCGGGGCGTCGGCGGGGAGGAGGAAGGGATAGAACATGGCGGCGGCTCCGGGAGGGAATGGCGCTATGTTATATGAAAAGGGGTTCTGCGGCAACGATTTTGGCGAAGGCGGATCAGGATTTGGAGCGGCTCTTGTATTCGCCGGTGGCGGTGTCGACCTCGACCCAGTCGCCGATCTCGACGAAGGCCGGGACGGAGACCTCGGCGCCGGTCGGGGCGAGCCGGGCGGGCTTCATGACCTTGCCGGAGGTGTCGCCGCGGGCGGCCGGCTCGGTGTATTCGACTTGGCGGCGCACGGAGGAGGGCAGCTCGACGGCGATGGGGCGGCCCTCGTAGAGGACGACCTCGCAGGGCAGGCCGGCGTCGAGCCAGCGGGCCTGGTCGCCGAGGGTCTCGGCGTCGAGCTCGAGGGGGTTGTATTCGGCGTCGAGGAAGACGTGGGAGGGCTCGGAGAAATAGGAGTAGGAGCACTCCTTCTTGTCGAGGACGACGACCTCGAATTTTTCGTCGGCGCGCCAGACGCTTTCCATGCCGGAACCGGTGAGCAGGTTCTTGAGCTTCATCTTGACGACGGCGGCGTTGCGGCCGGACTTGTTGTATTCGGCCTTGAGGACCACCATGGGGTCCTGGCCGACGAGCGCGACGTTGCCGACGCGGATTTCCTGGGCGGTTTTGAGCATGATTTCTCCGAAAGAGCAGTCGAATCAGAAAGATAAGGGATCCCTTATACTCGAAAGGCGGCGGAGGGTCAATGTTGAGTTTTCGCTCGGAGGCGGTATTCATGGCGAACGCGAAGAAGAGCAAAGAAAAAGGGGAAGCGGATGCGCGGGGGAATGGGGAGGTTGGCGCTGGCGCTGGCGCTGCTGTGGAGCCATCCGGCGACGGCGAGCCTGTCGATCGTCGACGAGATCGACGTCGGCGGAGGCGGCTCGGCGGAGCTGAAGCGGACGGTTCGGGTGGGAGATCCGCAGGAGAAGGATCGGCTCTGGGATCTCCTCAAGCTGGGGGGGAGAAGGAGCGCAAGCGGGCGCGGGAGGAGGCCGAGCGGCTCGGCGAGAGCCTCTGCGAGAGCCTCACCCGCAAGGGGGCGAAGGAGCCGGAGTGGGATTCCTGCGAATTCGGGCCTGGCGGGGAGCTTAAAGCGCGCAAGAGCTTCACAGCGAAGGAGTCGCGCTTCAGCTCGGGGGAGCGCGCGGGGCTCTTCGGCGAGGCGACCCTGAACATGATGGCCTATCTGCAGAGCCGCGGGGCGATGCATTACGGCGACACGGGATTTTGGCTGGGGGTGGCGCCCGGGGACGGGGATTTCGCGGAGCTCGAGGCGCTCAAGGCGTCGGGATTCTCCTACGAGGTGGTCGTGAGGATGCCCGGCGACATCCTCCGGCTCTGGGGGGCCAAGCCGGAGGGGCGGATCCGGGAAGTCCGGGTGGACATGCTCGAGCTTCGGGCGATCCCGCCTGGGCTGGAGGTCCACGAGACCGACGAGTTCATCGTCAGCGAGGCGGGCCCGGCGAGCTCGCCGCTGCTGCAGTGGATCCTGCTCGGCGCGGCGGGGCTGCTGGCGGCGGGATGGATTCGCCGGCTCCGGAGCGATTTGGGGAGATAGGCGAATGGGCATGGGCGAGGGCTTCTCAAGAGCGCCGGCCGCGGCGAGGGAGGCGGCGCGGAGGGTGGCCTGATCGGAGGGGGGGAGTGCGAGCCGCGCTGGCATGGGATATCGCCGGGAGAGGGGAGGATCTTCCCGGGCCTCCCGGCAGAAGAGCAAGGAGCGCGGGGGAGCGCGGGATGGAAAAGGGGATGGGAGCGCGATAAGATGGATGGGAGCGAAAACAAAAACAGGATTCGGGGAGCGCGATGGCGTTGGAGAGGATGGGGCAGGTGATCAGCAGCGCGGGCACGTCGCTCAACCAGGCGGCGGCGACGTTCCGCAAGGGGACCGTCGAGGCGGGGTCGCTGAATCTGGACTATGGCGGCGGGCGCTACGACAAGGGCACGGAGCTGCTGCGCGAGCGGGGGGTGGAGAACGCCCTGTGGGATCCGTTCAACCGGACGGAGGCGGAGAATTTCCGGGCGCGCCGGAAGGTCGCCCGGGCGGGGGGGGCGGAGACGGTGACCTGCAACAACGTGCTCAACGTGATCGATTCCGACGAGGCTATGCGCGAGGCCTTGGCGCAGTGCGCCCTCGCGCTCAAGGAAGGGGGGAAAGCCTATTTCCTCGTCCATGAGGGCGACCGGTCGGGGATCGGGCGGCAGACCAAGGCCGGATACCAGCGCAACCGCAAGGCCGGGGACTACGAGGGGGCGATCGGGGAATTCTTCGGGCAGATCCGCCGGCGCGGGAATCTCATCGAGGCCGCCGCCCCGAAGGCGGAGGCGCTGGCCGGATTCGAGAGCCTGTTTTCGCTCGAGGCGATCGAGCGGGACCTGGAGAGGGCCTGCGCGAGGGCGGGGGTGCCGCGCCGGGCGAAGGGCGGGGCGGGCAAGCTCATCGGCGGCTGCCTCTACCTGCACCGGGACCACGAGGGGCGCCTCGACGGCGAGGCGCTCGCGCGGGCGAAGGCGAGCCTGCCGGAGGGGTTCGCCTACGACGTGGTGAAATTCGACGCGAAGGAGGGGGCGTTCTCCTTCATCGCCTCGCCGGACTTTTGCGAGGCCGACGAGCCGCTCGTCGGGGACGCCTGGCGGGTGAGCCGCGAGGGGAAGGCGACGCTCACGAGGGGGAAGGCGGATCCGCAGATCTATCACCACAAGTGGAATTTCGTCGAGGCCTCCACGAGCCGCTTCGATCCGCTCGAGAGCATGATCCGCTCCCTGGAGTGGTTCGCGCTCGAGGGGCTCGACAAGAGCCGGATCGGGACGCGCTCGTATTGGGAGCGCGAGGCGCTCCCGCGCCTGGGATCCGCGGCCAAGAGCGCGCCGCCGGCGAAGGGCGCGAAGCCGCGCCGGGCGAAATCCTGAGTCTGTCGCGAGCCAAGAGAGAAGAGAGAGGAGCAATGGCATGCAGAAGGAAATGGAGAGAGCGGAGATCGAGGGGAGCCAGGAGCCAGCGCTAGGCGGGCTCGCGCCGGAGCGGGCCGGGGAGGCACTGCGGAAGATCGGCAAGCTCCAGGAGAGCTACCGTCGGCAGCTGGATTCGACGCTGGAGCTGGGGATCTCGCTGGCGCTGAGGGCGGTGGCGCAGAAGATGGGGAAAACGGCGATCAATTGGGAGCTCAAGGCGCTGCTGGGGAATATGCGCGATCGGGCCAAGGCGGGGAGGGATCCGCTCGAGGCGCTCGCGCGCGTCGCCCAGACGGGGTGCTTCGAGCCGCGCCATCCGGGATGGCCGGCGGGGGAGCGCCCGGGCCAGGAGTTCCTGCGGGCCTGCGCCGAGCTGGTCGCGCAGATGGCCGAGCCGGAGGCCGGGGCGCCTCGGCCAGGCTCGCCGGCCGAGGCGGGGATCCCGAAGGCGCCGGGGCCGCGCTGAGGGGGGATGCGAGGGAAGGCGCCGGAAGAAGCCGACAAGGGGGAAGCATGGGCGAAGAGAAAAGAGAAGGCGCGAAGGGATTCGATCCGGAGGCGGCGGCCAAGGCGGCGCTGCTCATCGGAATCCAGCGGGAGAATCTGAGCAAGCAGCGCTCGATCATGCTGGACATGTCGGTCGCCTTGATCCTCAAGGCGCTCGGGGCGCGCCTGGGGCTCGACGGGATCAATTACGATCTGCGGCGCCTGGCCGAGTCGATGCGCCATTACGATCGGGTCGGGAAGGATCCGCTGCGGGCGATCGAGAGCGTCGCGAAAAACGGGGTCTTCGACATCCCCTTCGAGATCGGGGGGGACCGCAGGCCCATGAAGGGATTCAAGGAGGCCTGCGCGGGATTTTGGGCGGAGATCGAGGGGATCCGAGCGGGAGCGCTCCCGGCGCTGCTCGAGAGCGCGACCCTCAGCGAGAGCGCGCCCGAGGCGGGCGCGCCGCAGAAGAGGGAGCCGCGGGCGCTCTGAGCGGCGCGATTCAGGAGGAGGCGTCCGAGGAGCCGGGGGAGCCCCCGCGCAGGACGGGCTTGTGGTCGATGCGGTCGAGCGGGCTGGGGGCGACCGCGCGGCGCGAGACGGATTTGGGGACGGCGACGAGGAACTGGCCGCAGGCGGCGGAGACTTCGCTGCCGGCGGAGATTTGGACTTTCAGCCGAGCGTGAGCGTCGGCCACGCGCGAGAGGGCCTCGTCGATGGAGGACCATTCGCGGTAGGGGGAGCGATCGCAGAAGTTGTAGCGCAGCACCCGAAGCTCGAGATCGGGGAAATGGGCGCCAAGCAGATCCAGCAGGGCGTCGACCTCGGCGGAGGAGTCGTTGAGCCCCTCGACGAAAAGCTGATGCAGCAGGACGTTGACGCCGCGCTCGCGCAGCGCGAGCAGCTTGGGGATGGCCTCAGGCAGCGGGGTCGCGTTGGGGACCATGCGCTCGCGGGTGGGGGCGAGGGCCGAGTGCAGGGAGTAGAAGAGCCGGAAGGGGGTGCGCCGATCGTATTCGGAGCGGGTGGCGATCTCGGCCTGCTCGACCAGGAAGCTTTTGGGGTTTTGCGGGTAGGCGCGCAGGCGCTCGTTGAGCTCGGCGAAGGCGCTGATCCATTCGTCGCCGACGCGGGGCATGACGGTGGAGAGGTCGACGCAGTCGAGGCCGCGCGCGTAGCCGTTCTCGAGGATCCAGTCCATGAGGCGAAGGGTGACGTCGCGGACCATCGCCGGCTGGTTGAGCGCGTCGCCCATGCCCATCCAGCAGAGCTTGCCGTGGCGCTCGCGGATCTCCGGGCGGCGGGCCGCCTCGGCCGCGATGGCTTCGCGGACGTTCGCCTCGACGCGCTCGGCGTCGAGCTTGCGGTAGGCGGAGTCCTTGATGGTCAGATGGCAGAAGGGGCACTTCATGTAGCAGCCCAGCGAGGAGGAGATGAAGACGCTGTATTTGCCGCGGTCGACCCATTCGGTGAGGATGCGCCCGTCCGAGTCGCGCAGGTTGCTGCAGGATTTGACGACTTTGACGGCGGTCTCGGAGCCGTCGGCATGGATGAATTTGGCGACCGATCCGTCTTCGGTGATGAAGCTTTCCATGGGGGCTCTCCGGGGAAAAGGGCAGTCTAGGCGAAAAGGGCGGGAAAAGCGAGGGAGGCGCCGCTCAAAGGCGAGCGCGCCGAGCCGGGGCGGAGCCCTCCGGAAGGGAGCGAGCGAGGCGGGAGCTCTCGATGAGGGCCATGTCCGGGCCGGAGACGCGCAAGGGGACCCCCAGGACGAGGCCGGCGAGGTCGGCGGCGCGGCCGAAGTCGGCCTCGGGGGCGAAGGGCAGGAGGCTCACCGGGGAGGCCCCGGCGATGAGGGCCATGCAGAGCCAGTCGACTTCGATGGAGGCGACGGCGGAGAAGGCGGCGTTGCGCTCGATGCGCCGGAGGGCCTTGCGCCAGGTCGGGGGCAGCGCGGCGGCCTCGGCCGGGTCGAAGGGCTCCTCGAGGATGGCGGCGCGCACCGGCTCGGGGAGCAGCGGGCTCTGCGCGGCGCGGCGCGTCTGCCGGATCCATTCGGGCATGAGGGCGGCGGCCTTGGCGGCGCCGGCGCCGCGGAAGGTGGAGGCCATATGGCGAAGGCCGGAGAGGGGGCGGATGTGCAGAGGGAAGGAGGCCACGCTCGAGGAGCCGGCCGGGGCGGGGCCGAAGGCCTCCGCCGCGGCCGCGAGCGTCTGGGGCATGCTCGCGCCGGAGAAAGAGGCGCACAGCAGGCGCCAGGGGACGTCCGATCGCAGAGCCTCGCCGAGGCTCTCGAGCTCGGCGAGCAGGCCCGAGCGCGCGGGCTTCGGGGGGGCGGTGAGCAAGGAGGCGAAGCGGGCGCGGGATTCGCGAGCGAAGCGCCGGCACTCGCGGGCGGTTTCCATGGAGGCGGCCTCGGCGAGCCAGGCGGCGTCGGCGTCGGGCTCGCCCTCGCGCGATCCGAAGAGCGCGCCGCCTTCGCGCAGGGCGTTCTTCCCCGACAGGCGCAAGGCGTTGGCGAGCGCGCCGCGCGCGGCCGGGAAATTCGAGGCGCGAAGGTGCGGGTCGAGCTCGAGCGCGGCCCGGGCGCCCTCGCGGGCCCAGGCGAGGGCCTGGGACTCCAGATCCGACTCGGGCTGGGGGCCGCGCGAGGCCCTGGCCAAGGCGACGCAGGCGAGGCTCGCGGCGATGGAGGCGGCCTCGCGCGGCTCGCGCGAGCGCAGCCTTCGCCATTCGGGGCTGGAGAGGAACCCGAAGAAGGCGGGGCCGGCGTGGGCTTCCCGCGGGAAGCCGAAGGCGTTGCAGAGGATGTCGCGGCGGGTCTCCGACGGCAGGGGCTCGGGGACGAAATGCTCCGGCACGCGCGCTCCGAGGGCGGCGAGAGCGCGCCAGTCGGCCCTCTCCCAGATCGAGTCGAGAAGGACGCGGCTATGGCGCCGGGAGATCCCGAAGCCCTCCTGCGGGGAGAAGGCCCAGATGAAATCGGGGAAGGCCGCGAGGATGGGCTCGAGGGCGCCCGCGCCGCCGAGCAGCAGCAGCCGGGAGAAGGGCTCGGATCGCGCGTTGGGCTCGCTGTAGGCCAGATCCGGGATCGGGCGAGTGGCGGCCTCGGTGGCCCAGGGGCTCCAGCCGGCCTCGCGCAGGGCCGAGGCGGGGAAGGGATCCGATCCGATGGCCAGGGGCCGCAGGGCCTGGGCGAGCGAAAGGGGATTGCTGTTTTTGGGGAGGGGGAATGGGAGGCTCATGGGGGAATTATCGCACGGGGAGGATTTTCGGAGAAGGCCCGCCGCAGAGCGGGAGGAAGATTTTTTTCGACGGCCGGCGCTGCGCGCGGCGCGATTCGGGATAAAATGATTCGCTTTCGCATGAGCAAATCAGGAGAGAGCATGAGAGAGCAGCTGGAGAAGAGCATGAGCCCGGAGCCCGCCTCGCAGGCGGAGCGGGCGCAGGCGATCGCGTGGATCTTCGGTTCGAAGGGACCCTGCGCGGCGCTGATCCAGGCGGAGACCGAGGCTGAGGCGCTGGATTTGGGCAGCCGGGCGGCGGGCATGCTCGGCGAAGGGGCCAAGGCGGTTTTCGCGCCGGTGGGCCCGGGGCTGGAGGACGCGGGGAAGCGGCAGGTGGCCGCCTGGGCGCTGGAGGCGGCCGGGCAGGGCAAGGTGGCGCTGGTGTGCGCGCGCCTGGGCGACGAGCGCATGGAGGCGATCGCGCGCGCGAGCTGGAGATGTGCGTGCTGGACTTCGAGGGCAAGTCGGATTGGATTCCGCAGCGCTGGAGGCCCAAGGCCGGCTAAGCGGGGCGGGCGGCCGCCAGAAGAGCCCGAGCGAGGCGGCCTGGGCCGCCTCGCGGCGTTTGGGGGGAGGGCTCACAGGGAGCGGGCGGGCTTTGGGGCCGGGGAGGATTCCGGCAGGCAGCGCTCGAGGCGCTCGCGCTCGCGATGGCGCTCGGCCGCGGCCAGCAGCAGCGGATAGGCGGCGTCCGCTCGGCCCGGGCGCGCGGGGGATCCGAGGGATTCGCCCAGGATCGCCAGAGCGCGGGAGGGGTCGGCGCCGGCGTCGAGCAGGGTTTGGGCGAGCCGGGAGCAAGCAAGAGCCTCCATGGGGAAATAGGAGGAGACGCGCCAGTCGGCGGGCTGGCTTTTGGAGGGGCAGCGCTCGGCGGCGGCGCTGGCGAGCGCGCACGCGAGGACTTCGCGCGAATCCGGGGAGAATCGAGCCAGGCGCAAAGCCTCCGGGAAGCTCGCGGGGGAATCCCAGGCCATGGGCAGCGCGTCGGAGGGCATGGGCATGCCCTCCGAGAGGAGGGCCTCGGCGAAGCGCAGGAAGGAAGGGGCGGGGACGGGCAGCTCGCAGAGGCCCCGAAGGTAGACGGATCCGGGCCATCCCCAGAAATCGCCGGGCAGGCGAGGGTCGGCCCAGAGGAAGAGGCCCAGGCGCGAGCAGGAGCGGGCGATGCGGGGCCAGTGCGCGCCGTCCGATCCGGAGGCGAGATCGGGCCAGGCTTCGGCGCCGGGGTCCAGGCGCAGCAGGGCGCGAGCGCCGACATGGGCCATGAGGGTCCCCAAGGGGAGCTCGCGCTGGCTGGCGGATTGGCCGAAGCGGGCGCCGGCGAGGGTGCAGCGCCAGCGCCGCGAGCGGACGGCCAGGGCCGCGGGGCTCTCCGGATCGGTCTCCTCCATGAGGTCGGCGAGCGTATCCCATTGGCCAGAGGAGAAGAGGGCGTTCCAGAGGGCGGAGGGGTTGGCCGGGCGCAAAGGGTCGCGGCGGGTCGGGGAGGAGGGGCTCATCGGGCGATTGTATCCGATTTTCCGGGTCCGCGCTAAGATAGAGCGGCGAAACGCGAGGGGGCGGCATGGGGAAGAGAACGGCGCAGTGGGCGAAGAGCGCGATCGAGCGGCTCGAGGCGGCGCAATCCGAGCGCAAGGAGCGCGCGCTCGAGCTGCTGGCGGAGAAATCCGCCGCGGGGAGCTTCGGCGGGGGGACTGTCGAGGCCTTGCTGCGGGGGATGGGGTCGGCCCCGGCGGGCTGGTCGGAGGATCGGGCGCGCGAGATGCTCTGGAGCGCGGATTGCTCACTGGAGGATCTCGAGCGCCTCGGCGAGCGGATCGGCCGGGTCGCGCAGGCGGCGCGCTCGCGCGGGGAAGTCTGGGGGGAGCGGCTCGCGCGAGGGGAGCTGCCGGAGGCTCCGAGACTCAGAGCGCTCGCGCGCGGGATCGCGCGCCAGCGCGGCGGGGCGGCGCGCGAGCGCTGCCTGGGGATCTGGATGGAGAAGGCGCTCGCCGGGCGGGACTCGCGGCTGGGGGATCTGCTCGAGGCAGGGGCGAGCCCCTGGTCGCTGGGGATGGGAGCGGAGAGGTTCGGGTGGGGAGAGTCCGGTCAGGAGCATCCGCTCGACGCCTGCGCGCGGCTGGGAGCCGGCGTCGAGGCGCTCGCGCTGATCCGCGCGGGGCTGGATCTTCCGCCGGCGGATCCGTGGCGGATCGCCGAGATGGAGGCGGCCAAGGCGGCCTTCGGGGCCGCGATGGCGAGCGCGGGGGCGAAGGGGATGCTCTTCGGAGGGCTCTCCGCGGGGCTCGGGGCGGGAGCGCTCCAGGGGCTCTGGCGGATCGGAAGGCTGCCGCTGGGGCAGCCAGAATCCGCGGGGGATTTCCGGGGGGCGGAGCATGCCTTGGGCATCCGGCCGCCGCGGGGGGTGAGGGTCGTGGATCTGGAGAGCTCGGGGAGCGCGGATTGGGTTCGGGATCTGCGCGGAGAGAGTCCGGAGCTCCATCCCAAAGAGGGCAGCGACGAGGAGCTCGCCGGCGAGCTCGCGCTCTGGTGCGCCGCCGCGATGCCGCCCTCGGCGCGGGGGAGGGCCTGGGCGGAGAGCTTGGCGCTGTCCTTCGCGGCGAAGCCCTCGGGCTCGGCGCCGAAGGCGCGCAGGGGCATGTGAAGAGCGAAGGGGCGGCGCCGAGCGAGGCGCGCCCTTATATCCGCCGAGGGGAGCGGGAGGCGGGGCTGGAGGGCCCCGCGAGGGCGCTAGAGCAGGCGAGCAGGGCCGCCTCGAAGCGCGCCATGGACTCGGCGGGGAGGGCGACGCGCCCGCGCGGGGGCGGGACGGGCTCCTCGCGCAGGGCGCGCGCGGACTCGGTCGCGGCCGGAAGGCGCTGGGCCAAGGCGGCCAGCGCCGGGGCGGAGGCGCCCCCCGAGAGGGCCAGCGCCGCGGCGCGCTCCCAGAAGGCGATGCCGCGGGAGGCGAATTCGGAGGAGCGCGGCAGCGGGGGGGAGAGCGAGAGGGTCGCCTCGAGCAGGGCGCTGGCGGCGGCCGGGTCGGAGAGGGCGGTGTCGCGGGCCTTGTGCAGGGGGAAGAGGCCCGCCTCGAGGAGCTTGGAGAGGAGCAGCTCGCCGTCGGGGGCGCGGGAGGAGCAGGCCTGGATCGCGCGCGCGCTGGGGGCTTCCCCGCTGGAGGGGTCCGGCCAGGATTCGAGCAAGAGCGCGCTGCAGTCCTCCAGCGTCGAGCGGGCGAGCGCGAGGCCCGATGCGGGGTCGCCGTTCCCCCACAGCAGGAGGAAGCGCTCGTGCGCCGAAGCCAGCGGCTCGTCGAGGGCGGACTCGCCCAGCAAGGAGAGCAGATCGGAGCGGATGTCCTCGAGGCTGGCGGCCTCGCGGGCCAGGCGCAAGGCGTCCTTCAGGGAGATGGAGGGCTCGATCTGGTCGCGCTCGGCGAAGGTCCCCAAGGGGAATCCCTCGGCGACGCGGGCGGCGGGGCGGACCTGCAGGATGCGCGGGGCGTCCCCCGGCAGGGCCAAGGAGGCCTCCAGGGGGATGCCCAGGGCCTTGCAGACGCCGCAGGCGCGCTCGAACGTCCCGGCCAGATGCTGAGCGTCCCATCCGGAGATCTCAAAGCCCGAGACGGTCTCGGCCTCGAAGGAGTCGCCGGCCTCGCCTTGCCATTCGATGCGATCGGTCATGGCGGCCCATTCGAGGCTGGCGCGGTGGAAGGCCCAGGCGTCGGCGGGGCCTTCGCTGGATCCCGGGGTGCGGCCCAGGCGGGCGCCGCGGGTCTGCAGGCCGCGGGGCAGGAGGAATTCGGCGGCCCAGGCCGGAAGCGAGAGCTCCTGATAGGCCTCGGGAAGATGATCGATGGCGTTGAAGTCGCGCATAAGGCCTCCGTGTCGGGGTATTGTAGCGCGGGAGGGGGGCGCGGCCAAACCCGAAGGCGCTACAATGGGGGAAAGGAGCGGTCATGCGAGCGTGGAGAAAGAGGAGGCAGTCGCCCAGGGAGTGGGCCGAGCAGATGGGCTCGGGGCAGCTGCTCGAGGAGATTCGGCAGGGCGGGGCCTTTCCGGCCGGGCAGGAGATTTTCCTCGAGGGGGGCGTGAGGGCGCCGCTGCGCGGGCTGTTTTGGCCCGGGGTCGGGCGGACGGAGCGGAATCCTGCCGGCCGCGGCGAGCGCGGGGAGCTCGCGCTCGAGTGCCTGCGGCGGATCGATTGGGAGGGCGCCTCGGCGGCGGAGGGGCTCGGGTGGCTGCTCGGGGCGGGGGCCTGCCAGCAGGCGCCGGCCGGCTGGGGGATCGTCTCGCCGCGCTTCGGCGAGGAGGAGCTCTTGGGGGCGCTCGAGCGGGACGTCGAGAGGATGACGGGGATCTCGGTGATCCATCGGGCGCTCGAGATGCTCAAGGCGCTCGAGGGGACGCCGCTGGTGGAGGCGTTCGGCCGATCGCGCGCGGCGCGGGAGATGGCCGCCGCGGCGCTCGCGCAGGAGAGCTTGACGGGCAAGAGGATGCGCTGGCGGGCGCTCGCGAGCCTGATGGAGGCGGCGCCGAGCCTCGCCGAGGCGCTCTCGCGCGCGCCCGAGCCGCTGCGCGGCGTCGCAGGGAAGATGGGATCGGGGCTGCGCAAGGCGATCCGTTCGGCCGAGGGCGGGGAGAGCCTGCGGGGGATCGAGGCGGCGCTGGAGGCGGGGATGCGCGATCTCTCGGACCGGGAGCGCGCCAGCTGGGCGCTCGACGCGCGAGGGCGGATCGAGGCGAAGATCGGCCGCTCGGGGGTGGTCGGGTGCGAAGAGGCGCTCGCGCTGCTGGATCGGGCGGAGCTCGCCGCGAGGATTCCGAAGGCGCGGGGAGCGGGCCGGGCGCGCTCGGTTTAAAGAGGCGCCGAGCCGAATTGCGAGCCGAATTGCGAGCGGAATTCGGCGGGAAGCGCCGGGCGGGTCAGAGGCCTTCGGCGCGGTAGAGCGAGCGCCCGTCGCGCGAAGTCGCCTGGAGGAGGCGGGCTTTGGCGGAGCCGATCTCGTTGCGCACGTAGATTTCGATGGGGAGGCCGTCCTCGCGCACGAGCGCGCCGAAGTCGCGGATCTTGCCTTTGCGCGAGCGCTGCTCGGGATCGGGCTTGAGATAGTGGCCGCCCTCGGACTTCTCCCAGACGAAGGAGACGGTCTCGGCGGATCCCTTGGAGAGCCAGAGGCGCTCGAAGGGCGCGCCGATGGGGGATCCGAGCAGGGCGCTGTAGGGGAAGGTCGCCGGGTCGAGGGCGCCGTGGGCCTCGGCCGGGGCGCGGGCGAGCTTGGGCTCCTGGCCGTCGTCGGCGCGCGACTGGGACCAGGAGCCGTCGGGCAGGCGAGTCCAGCGCATGGAGAAGGAGTCCGAGTAGGCGGCCTGGCGGCGCTCGGTGTGGGCGAGGGTGACCGGGCCCGAGCGGCCCGGGAGGGCGAGGCTGGTCCGGGCGATGGAGGGGGCGCCCATGCGGCGGGCGAGCGCGGAGGGGGTCGCCTGGCTCTCGATGGAGAAGCTTCCGTCCGGACGGGGGATGATGCGGTCGACGCTCTCGCCGGCGTTCATGCCCAGGGCGGATCCGGCCCAGCGCAGCTCGCAGGGGCAATCCTTGGCCGGATCGATGGGGGCGGCGAGGGCCGCGGGCCCGAAGGCGAGGGCGAGGGCGGCAAGCAGGAGGGGGCGGATCGGGATCATCGGGCGATTCTGCGCGGATCGGGCCTGGGGCGCAAGGCGCGCCGCCGAACGGGATCCGGGCGGCGAAAGAAGGGAAGGGAAGGAAGCTTCATATGTTATGCGAAGCGGGCCATTTTTTTCCCCGCGGAGCGTCCAAAGGCCGCGGAGCGAAGTTCTGGAAAAACTCCTGGCTCGACAAGGGGTTGGCGATCTTCGCTCAAGCGTTGGGCGAGGAGTCGGCGTTGGGGTCGGCACGGGGAAATTCTCCAATCCGCGCAGGGGGATGCGCGGAAATGCTCATGCTAGTGATAGCCGGAAGAGCGCGCAGCGATTTTGGAGCGGGCGGCGGGTTTCGGAGGGGAGGGTTCGGCGCTAGACTGGGAGGATCGAGTCAGAGGCGGAGGCGGCATGGCGGAGAGGGGGCGCAAGAAGCAGAAGCCAGCGAGGGCGCTGCTGTGCCTGCTGGCGATCTGGCCGGCGGAGCCGGAGGAGGGGAAGGAGTCCAAATCCTGGTCGGTGCGCAACTACGCGCCGCGCCTGCTGGATTTGGCGGCGGTGGAGGGGCTGCTGCCGGTGTGGGCGCGCGAGAGCGGAAAGAGCTGGGAGCGCTTCGGGCGGCTCGAGCAGCTCGGGAGGAAGCTGGCGCGCCACGCGGTCGCGAAGGCCGACGAGGCGCTCGCGCGGGGCTGGGAGGGGGCGGACCCCCCCAAGATCCGGCTCTCGTCGAAGACCGACGAGGGGACGGGGCTGGCGCTGCTCACGGCGGCGCTGATTTTCCAGAAGGATCCCGGGGAGGAGCGCCGGCACGCGCTGGAGGTGGAGGCGGCCAGCGCGCTCTTCGGGGAGATCGCCGAGCGCGTGGCGCGCAAGCGCGGGGCGTTCCGGCTCTGGGAGGAGGCGCCCGAGCGCTTCTCGGCGCGCCACGCGCTCGACAGCGCGGGATTTTCGCAGGAGGCGGACCCGGGGGCGTGGGCGGCCGAGGCGCTCGCGGCGCTCGAGGCCAAGGAGCTCGCCGCGGGGAAGGCGCCGGCGGCGGCGCCGAAGAAGCCGCGGGGGATCTGATCCGGAGAGCGGGGTTGGGCTAGAGGGATTTCCCGGGGCCGCGGCGGGCCGGGGCGCTCGAAGGCGCGCGGCTGAGGGCCTGGCGTTCGGTCCAGGAGAGGCAGAGCCGGCGCCAGGTCGGGGCGAACCCGTCGGGAAGGGCGTCGTCGGGGATGGCCTCGCAGGAGAGCGCCGGCGCGGCGCCGCCGAAGGTCCGGCTGTAAGGCGCGCGAAGGTCGGCGCCGAGCTCGAGCAGCAAAAGGGCCATGGGCTCGTCGGAGAAGCGGGCCGCGAGGGCGAGCGGGGCGAGGTCGTCGCCGGGGATCCAGTCGAGGGCGGCGCCGGATTCGGCCAGGGCGCGGACGCATTCGGCGCGCTCCGGGAAGGGGGCCGGGGAGCAGATGGCCAGGCCCAGGGCGCGCTCGCCGTTGCCGGTGCGCTCGTCGGGCGCGGCGCCGAGCTCGAGCAGCAGGCGCAGGCAATCGGGTTTCCCGTGGCGGCTGGCGGCGTGGGCGGGGGCGTTGTGGAGGGGGACCCATCCGGATTCGTCCAGGGCGCGATCGAGCGCCTCCTCGGAGAAGTGCTCCGGATCGGGCCGGACGATGGCCAGGGCCTGATCCGGGGCGAGGTCGAGCGCCAGGCGCAGCGCCGGGAGGGATTTGCAGGCGGCGAGCCAGACCAGGCCCGCGCCCAATTCGTCGCGCTGGTCGGCGCGGGCGCCGGCGCGAAGGCAGGCCCGGGCGGCGGGCTCGTTGGCGGCGAAGACCGAGCGCGCGAGCCATTCGTTGGCGGGGGAGTATCCCAGGCGCGACCCCCAGCGGGAGATGGCCTCCAGGGGGATTTGGGCCCAGAGGGCCTCCTCGCGCGAGCGCTCGCACAGATCGCCCGCAAGCCGGATGGCCTCGCGGCCGCCGGCGGAATACGGGTCGAGCCGCAAGGCGGCCTCGAGACGGGCCAGGAGGTCGGCGGCCTGCGGATCGCCCCGCAGCAGGGGGCGGCAGGAGGCAAGGCGGGCGAGGGTCTCTTCGGGAAGCGGCGGCATGGCGATCTCCGGGTTTGGGCTATTCTCTCTCGCGCGCCGCCGCGGGGCAAGGCGCCCCGCCGGAAGCCCCGGGCGAAGAAAAGCCCCGATCGCTCGGGGCTCGCGGGAATGCGAAGGGGAGGCGGGCCGGATCAGTCGTTGACGTCCGGAGTCTCCCATTGGATGGCGCAGGAGGAGCCGGCCGGGCAGGTCGCCCAGGAGGCGACGGGCGCTCCGCCGATGGTCATGCCGGAGGGGAGGGTCGGCTCGGCGCAGGAGATCGCGTAGGCGTAGAGCGGGGTGGCCGCGGGATTGAGCGAGACATAGGCGCTCTCCGAGAGATGGTCGCATCGGACGCTGCCGTTGACCTCGGGGCCGTCGCACAGGGACAAGGAGCCCTGATGGAGGATGTAGGGGTATTGCGCGGGGACCCAGGCCGCGCAGGAGGCGTAGAGGTTGCCGCCGACGGCCAGGCAGGCGAGGGTCGGGTCGAGGGAGCTGCCGTATCCGATGAATCCGAAGCTCTTGACGGTGAGGTAGGAGGGGGGGGCGCTGGTGGTGAGGGCGGTCTTGGTGAAGGCGCCCGACATCACGCAGGAGTTGGTCGGCAGGGAGGAGAAGGTCCCGTGCGAGGAGAGGGGAGTGGCGTTGCGGTTGATGCTGCCGGAGAGATTGGGGTTGGCCAGGACGGGGCTGGAGGCGGAGCCGGCGAAGCCTTGCCCGGAGCAGGTCGCGTCGCGCTGCTTCTGGGGGGTGGAGGCGGAGCAGGCGGCCCAGGCGGGGGCGCAGGCCAGGGAGCCCAGGGCCAAGGCGAGCAGCAGGGAGGGGGCGCGAAGGCGGGGCAGGTGCATGGGGTTCTCCGAAAGGAAGAAGGCGAGGATCCGCAAGGGGACATCATGCGCGAGGGCCGCCGGGAGCGTCAAGGGGAGCCGCCCATCCCGAGGAGGCGGCGAATCGTTGCCATGGGGGCGGGCTTCGGGAGATAATGGCGCGATCCCGCGAAAGGCGCGGGGAACCAGTGAAGGCAAAAGCCAAGGAGAGAAGCATGCAAGCTCAGGAATTCATCGGCCAGGCGCGCCAGGCCGTGGCGCGGGCGCTGTCCGGAGAGCGCGGGGGCGATCCTGGAGGGGTCGATCGGGGACGGGAAGGAGGCGGCCGCGCGCGAGGAGATCGAGCGCTCGGGGGCGTCTTTTTGGTCGGTGGATCTGGCCTCGGCCCTCTCGAGGGGCTCGGAGGCGCAGGCGCTCGCGGGGCTCTCGGGCGCGCTCTCGCGCAAGGCGCTCCCGCCGTCGCTGGAGGATCCGGACGAATGGGGGGGAGCGAGCGAGCCGGGGCTGCCCCGGGCGATCCTGGTCTCCGGGATGGAGGCGCTCACGCCCGAGGGGGCTCGCAAGGCCTTCGCCTGGGGCGAGCGCGCGGCGAGCGCGGGCGCGGCGCCGATTTTCCTCGCCGCCGGCTCGATCGACTGCGATCCGCCGGCGGGGTTCGCGCGGGTGAGCGACGGGAAGTCCAGAAGCCTGCTGGGCATGGCGGCGCGCGAGGCCAGGGCGCCCGAGGGGCTCTCGCTGGAGGAATTGGCGGAGGAGCCCTCCGAGGCGGAGCGGGAGGAGCCCTTGGAGGAGGCGCGCAGGGCGGCGCCGCGCCGGCGGGGATGAGCGCTCGGGCGCTGGAAAAAGCGGCAAAAGAGCGGTAGAAGAGCGGCAGAGGAGCCCCGAAGAGAAGTCCCGAAGGCAAGGGCGAGAAGAAGAAGAGGAGGGCGGCGGGCGAGGCCCGAAGGCGCCCAAGGGGGGAGGATGCGCAAGGCGGAGGGGATCGTGGCCGGGCGCATCGAGCGCGAGGCGCGAGCGAGGTTCGCGAAGGAGGGGATCGGCGCGCTCGCGCTGCTGCTCTCCCCGTTCGCGCTCGGGCAGGCGCTCGCGTGGGCCGGGGCGCTCGGTTCGGGCTGGGAGGAGCGCTGGGGGGCGGCGGGCCTGTGGCTGGCGGGGCAGGGGACGTGGTCGTGCCTGCTCTCGGGCTTGGCGCTCGCGGCCATGGCGCTGGCGCCGCCGGAGGAGCCCAAGGAGGGATGCCCTTGCTGCGGCGCGGGGGATTGGGAGTCGCGCGGGGCGTCGGCGGGGGCGAGGGCGCTGGCCGGGTTCGGGCTGCTCTGGGCGCTCGCCGGGCCGCTGCTGCCGGCGCTGGGGCGCCTGGGGAGCTATCCGGGGCGCTCCTGGGCGGAGGGGGCCGCGCTGGGGCTCTCGGCGCTGGGGGGGCTGGCGTGGGCGGGGGTGGCCTTGGCCTGCCTGGGGGCGCTCTGGTGCCGGTGGGGCCGGGAGTGCGCCAAAGGCGCGGCGCTGGGGGAGGAGCTGGAGGATTCGGAGTGCGCGCGCCTGGAGGCGGCGGCGCTTCGCGAGGAGCTGCCCAAAGCGAGGCGCTCGGGGCGGGCCCGCTCGCTGTAGGGTTTCCTGGGATTTGATTGTTTTTTGGTGTATGATGAAAAGGAAATTTCGGCGATTCCGCCGAAAATCCGACACCAGGAGATGCGGCATGGGAAATCGATCGCGAAGGGCGGCGAGGAGAAACCGGGAGATCGAGGGCGTCTTGGGGCCCTGGGGGCCCGATTGGGTCCGGCTCGAATGCGAGATCGGGATGCGGGCGCTGGATCTGGAGATCGGGCGCCTGGCTTCCCGAGGCGGGCCGAGGCGCAAGGCGCGGGCGATGCTCGGCGCCGCGCTCGGCGGCGCCGGGGCGGCCCTGCTGGCGGGGATTGGGGCGGCGATGGAGCCGCCGCTTTCCGCCCCGTGGCTCCTCGGGGCGGGAGGGCTGGGTTTGGGCGGGCTGCTCTGGGCGCTGGATTGGGCGCGCCAGGCGCGGGCTCGGGCTCGGGAGAGCGAGTTGCGCGAGGCGCGCGAGGAGCTCGACGCGCTCGCGCTCGAGGCGATCCTGCTCGAGGAGGGCGACGCCCTCGCCTGGAGCGGCGCGCGCCGGGAGGCGCTCGCGCTCGCGCGCGGGCTCAGCCCGGAGGGCTTTTGGGACGCGGCGCTCGAGGCGCTCGCCCCCCGGGCCGGGCAGCCGGATCCTGGCGCGCGGTGCGAAGGCGAGGAATCCGAGGGGCCGCCGGCGCGCAGGGCGTCGGATCATCCGGCCCGGCGGGCGTCGGATCGGCCGATCGAAATCCTCGAGGAGATCGCTCCGGCGGGGCGCGGCGCGGGGGCTTGACCCGAGGGGCGGGAATCCCTAGAAGCTTTCCCTCGGGGGAGCCCCCGCAAAAAAAAGGGAGAGAGCCATGGAAGAGCGGATCAGGCAGGCGCGCGAGGCCTCGATGGCGGCGGCCAGGGAGCAGGACTGGGTCTGGGAGCTGCGAGCGCAGCTGCGGGAGCGGCATCTGGAGCATCGCCGCCAGGCGGCCTCGCGCAGGCGGGCCCTGGCGCGGCGCTGGGGCGCGGGGATCGCGGCGCTAGCGGCCGCGCTGGTGCTCTCGGCGCTGCTCGGGTAGAGGGAGCCTGCGTCGCCAATTTCGGGGCGGGCTATTTTTGGGGAAAAGGCGAGCGCGCCGTCGAGGCCGGGGCGGGCTGGCGGGGTTTCGCATTCCGCCAAACGGGCGCGCCGGCCCGGGGCTCTCAGCGGGAGAGTCGGCCGACGACCTCGCCCCAGGAGTAGGGGCGGACGCCGGCGGCGGTGAGGATCCATCCGGTGGGGACGCCCGGGTTGTCGGCCGGGACGACGTGGCCGTCGGTCATGTAGAGGAAGGCGTCCGGGCGGATGCGCCGGACCAGCGGCATGAGGATGTTCTCGCCGTTGCCGCCGGTCTTGGTCAGGCGGACGACGCTTTTGGGGCGGGTCTCCCAGGAGGAGAGGTCATACATGGCGCGCACATCGTCGTCGACCTCGATGACTTTCATGCGGCTCGCCCCGCGGATGGCGCGCAAGGCGCGCATCATCTCGGCATACATCTCGTGGGAGATGGAGCCGGAGATGTCCACGCCGACGACGACGTTCAGGTCGAGCAGGTTCTTGCGCTCGGAGGGGTCCGCCCCGCGCAGGGAGGCCGCCGCGTCGGATCGCATCGCGTCGGCGCGGCGCTGGGCCACGCGCAAAAAGGCGCTCAGGCCCGATTGCAGGGATTCGTTTTTCCGGGGAAGAGCGGTCGGATGCATCGGCGTTTCCGAAGGATTGCGATAGGGGAATTATAGCGCATTTTGATATGAAGCGCCAGAAATCGCGCGAGCGAGCGCGAGGCGGGCCGAGCCGGAAAAGCCCGGCCCGCGGGGCTTAGCGGGGAGGCGAGAGGGCGCGCTCCAGGAAGGAGAACAGCGAGTCCCAATCGTCGCCGCGGCAGGAGAACTCCTCGCCGAAAAGCCAGGACGGGGAGCAGCCCAGGCCGATGCCAAAGACCAGGCCGCGCTGGGCGCGGATTTCGCGCGCGGCCCGGCGCACGTCCGCGTCGAGGATCTCGGGGTTGGCCTCCGAGAGGTAGGGCTTTCCGTCGGTGAGGACGAAGAGGGCCTTCTGGCGGGTCGGCTCGCGCCGCAGGCGCTTCCAGGCCTCGCGCAGGGCTTCGCCGTCGCAGTTGTCGGAGGCCTGCGGCTCGAGGTGGGAGAGGCCCTCGGAGCCGCGCGAGCCGAAGGCGCGCACGACGAGGGTCTCGAGGCGGTGCGCCCGGCGGTTGTGGCGCGGGCTGGAGGGGACGCTGGCCATCTCCGGGCAGTGCGGGGCGTGGTGGCCGAGGACCTCGTGGCGGACGCTCGCGGCCGAGAGGCCCTCGGAGAGGACGATGGCGATCTGGCGCAGGCGGGCGGAGCGCTCGGGGTCGGCGTCGAGGGAGCCGGAGAGGTCGGCGAGCACGCAGGCCGAGACGCGGTTGTGCGGGGTCTTGCGGGTGATCTCGCAGAAATCGTCGCCCATGCCGGCGGCGAGCTTCCAGACCGAGCGCGCGTCGATGCGGCCCTCGTCCTGGCCGCCCTTGTGGCGCTCCTTGGTCGCGGCGCGCATCTTCGCCGGGAAGAGGCGCCGGGCGCGCGCGAGCGGGGCGGCGAGGGAGCGCAGCTCCCCGGCCCAGTCGAATCCCTCCTTGCGCGAGAGCAGGGAGCGGGTGGTGTCGAAGGCGGTGGTGGAGGCCAGATGGCGCGGGGCCGACTCGAGCGCCGCGGCGCCGATGGGGTCGGCGAAGCCGCCGGCGGAGGCGTCCCCCTCGCTGCCCCCTTCGGGGTCGGAGAATGAGTCGATGGCGCCGCGCCCCGCGCGGGATCGGAAGAATTCGGACAGGTCGATGGCCTCGAGCGCCTCGCCCAGGGCGATTTCGGCGCGCAGGCTCCCGCCGCCGACGCCGTTGGCGACCGACACGCCCAGCTCCTGGGCGGCGAGCGCGTCGAAGGCCTTCTGCGCCGCGTCGGCGGCTTCCCAGCCGGGGGTGGGGACGAATTCGGGCATCAGCTCGGAGGGGAGGCCGGCCTGGGTGAGGATCTGGTGGGCCCGCTCGAGGGCTTCGCGGTTGAGCTGGGCGATCTGCTCGCGCAGGGCGCGCGCGGCGGCGCCCTCCTCGCGCAGGGCGCTCTTCTCGGCGCGCGAGGCGCTCTGGAGGCTCTGGGAGCTCTCCTGCATGGACGAGAGCGGAGCCTGGATCGTCTGCATGCTCTCCTGGAGGCGGAGCATGGCCGCGCCCAGGGGGCTCGCGTCCGCGCCCGAGCCGGAGCCCGCGGCGGAGCCGCTCGAGGCGGGGCCATCGAAGCCGCCGGAGGATCCGCAAGCGCCCGTCGCCGGGGGCGCGGCCTCGCCGGGAGCGCTGGAGGCTTCGGGCGCGCTCGAGGGGGCGATTTGGCTCGGGGCATCCAGGGCGCGGGCCAGGTCGCGCAGGGCCTCCCGGAGGGAGCGCTCGGCCGCCGGCGGCAGGCCGGCGCCGCGCGAGGCGTCCTCGAGCTCGCGCAGGGCTTCGCGCAGGGCGTCCTCGCCGGCCTTGGCGAGGGCGGCGCTCGCGTCCTTGCGGCGCGCCTCGCGATCGGATTGGGCCTGGAGGGCCTTGCGCGCCGACTCGGCGCGGGCTTCGAGCGAAGCGAGGCGGTCTTCGAGCTTCGCGGCCTTGGTCTCATCTCCGGCGGCGCGGGCGGCCGAGAGGGCCGCGCGGGCCGCCTCGAGCTTGCCGAGAAGCTCCTGCAGGCGATCGGAGGCCGAGCAGGCCCGCTCCGAGCTGAATTCGGCTTTGGCGGCGGCGGCCTGCGCGCGGGAGAGGTCGGATTGGGCGCGGGAGAGGTCGGAGAAGGCCGACTGCAGCAGGCCCATGGCGCTGCGCAGGGGATCGGCCTGGCGGGAGAGGCGCTCGATTTCGCGCTGGCGCGCCAGCTCGCGCTCGAGCGATTGGGAGCGCTTGCCCGAGAGGGCGCGCGAGAGGGCCTTGGCCTGGGGCTCGAGGATGCGGATCTGCTCGCGGGTCTTCTCGAGCAGGGCCTGGGCGCTCTGCAGGGCGGCTTGGCGCTCGGCCACGCGCAGCGGCTCGGAGTCGTCCTTGCGGGAGCCGGAGAAATAGGCGCGGTGCAGCGCGCTCGCGAGCGCGGCGCAGTCGGCGAAGGAGCTCGGAGGGCTCTGGCGGAGCAGCTCCGGCAAGCCGATGCGAGCCGAGCCCTCCCGCGCGGCGCGCGCGGCGGGCTCCGGGGCGATTCGCTCGAGGGGGGCGCTCGGGCCGAAGAAGAGCTCGGAGGCGGCCAGATGGCAGAGGGCTTCCCATTCGGAGGGCTCGGGCTGCGCCCAGCCGAAGGCCTTGCGGGCCATGCCCGGGGCGAGGACCTGCTCGGAGCGCAGCCGCGAGAGGATTTCGCCGGCGCCGTCGAACTCCGCGGCGAGGACGTTCTCGACGCGGGCGCTCTCGAGCGCCTCGGCCAGCAGAAGGGCGTTGGCGGTGGGCAGGCAGGCGAAGCTCTCCGGCGGGGCGTCGCTGTGGCGGGCGCGGCCGGCCTCGCGCAGCAGGACGCCGTAGAGCAGATCGATCTCGTCCTCGCGCAGCGTCTCCGGCGCGGGCAAGCCGATGGCTCCGCGCTCGCCCGGCTCCGGGCGCTCCCCGAAGAGGATCTCGATGCCCATCTGGCGGGAGACGAAGGCCGCGTATTTGCGCAGGGCCTCGCGCTTTTCGAGGGCGCGCGCGAAGGCGGCGCGCTCGAGGCGCTGGATTTCGGCGTCGGACATCGGATCGGAGGGAAGTTCGGTTGGGCGCATCGGAGGGCTCCGCAGGGTTCGCAGCAATGGAAGCATTATATAGGAAAGCGGTTTTTACAGCAAGGAATCCGGGGGGAATGTGGAGATTTTTCAGATGAAGAAACAAGGGGTTGCGAGAAGATGAGGCGGAGCTTCGGAGAGGGGGCTGGCGGGCGGGAAATGGATTTCGCGCATCGAATGGATGTGCTGTTTGGGCGTTCGCCAGGGCAGGGAAGGTGGGGATCGGAGCCTCGTTGGCGTTTCGCCGAGGCCGTTCTCGGGGCGAAAAAAGGCCCGCGAGCCGTGAGGCGCCGCGGGCTTTCGCGCGTCGGGGGGTCAGGCGGCTTTTTTCCGGCGGGCCCGAGCCTTGGGGGCCGAGGCGACGGACTTCCTGGAGCCGAAATGGGTCGCGAGGATGCGCCGCAGGGGCTCCTGCTCGCTCTCGGGCATCTTGTCGAGCCAGGACAGGGCCGCGCCTTTGAGCGGGCAGCGGTGGAGGCTGGCCTTGCGGGCCCAGGCGATGGTCTTGCGGGTGGAGAAGTTGTCGCCCGAGTAGTCCAATCCGCTCGCGCCGGTCTTGTCGCGGGCCTGGTTGGCGAACTCGACGATGCGCCGGGCCCAGCGGACCTTCAGGCCGGGGGCGGCCGAGCGCAGGACCTTGATCTCCTCGCTCAGGGGGAGGTTGGGGACGAAGGCGACCTGCCAGCGGTCGAGGAAGGCCTCGTTCATGGGGTTGGTGCCCGGGTAGGCGCCCGCGCGCTCGCTCATCGCGCCGATGGAGTTGGAGGTCGCGAAGAGGCGGAAGTTCGGGTGGGGGCGGATGATCTCGCCGGAGTTCTCCTTGAGGGTGAGCGAGGGGTCCTCCTCGAGCACCGGGTGGAGCAGGGAGAGCACGGCCGGGTCGGCGAAGTCGATCTCGTCGAGCAGGAGCCAGTAGCCCTTGCGCATGGCCAGGGGCAAGACGCCGTCGAGCCAGCGGGTCTCGCCGTGGGAGACCTGGATCTTGCCGACCAGATCGGACATGCGGGTCTCGCCGTTGAAGTTGATGCGCAGCAGCGGCTGGCGGCAGCGCGCCGCGAGCTGGGCGATGTGGGTGGTCTTGCCCACGCCGGTGCCGCCGGTGAGCAGGACGTTCTCGCCGGCGTTGATCGAGTCGATCACGTCCGCGAGGAAGGGCTGGAGGCGGTAGCTGGGGTTCTCGGCGGGGATGGCCGGGTCGTGCGCGTCCGGATGGGAGCTGACGATGGCGCGGTTCTTGAAGGCGAAGACGCGCGCCGGGCGCGAGGGCGCCTCGAAGACGCGCGGGTAGAGTCCGCCCCAGCTCACGCCCTGGGGATGCGCGCGCAGGGTCGATCCGGCCGAGGGGCCCTCCAGCAGGCGGATCTCGCGCGAATGGGCGCTCTCCTTGAGGATTTCGCACTCGAGCAGGGAAAGGTCGCGGGTCAGATAAAAGGCTTTGCGCATCGGAAGGCTCCTGTCGGGAAAACGGAAAGAATCGATTGCCGTGAGACAGGTGACATTATATGGAAAAACAAGATTTGAGTAAAGAAAATCGCGGGGCGAAACGAGGATTTCCGGAAATAAAAACCCTGGAGAAACAAGAGGTTGCGAATAGTGGTCGCGGCCGCGCCGCCGCCGGCGAGCCGCGGGCGAGGAAGGGCATTCGGAGCGGCGGGCTCGAAGGGCCGAAGCGAGCTTGGCCCAGGCGCTCGGCGAGGGGGCGGTTTGTCGCGCGCGGCGGTTTCGGATAGAATGGAGAAAATCGCGTCGCCGCGAGGGCCTCGGGGAATCCGGCGCCCTCGGCGAAACCGAAAGAAGAGACAAGAACCGGAAAGGGCGAGAGCATGGCGGATGCGGGCAAATCGAAAGATCAGGAGCTCATCGAGGGCCTGCGGACGGACTCGATGGGGCTGCGCCACTGGGATCTCTTCGTCAAGGAGATGGGGGAGGCCGCGCGCGAGGCCAAGAAGGCGGGCCGGCCGCTCGAGGAGGGGGAGATCGCGCGGATGATCGGCGAGCGCCTCGACAGCCTCGAGCAGGCGCGGGCGCGCCGCCGGGAGACGATTCTCGAGCGCCTGCCCGGGATCGCGCGCGAGGCCGACGAGATCGATCCGGAGAACGCGGACCGGGACGTGTTTCTGATGCTGGCGCTGGCCAATCCGGCCTGGGACGGGGAGCGCGACGAGGCCGCCGCGATCGCCGCGGCCTCGCGCGCGCTGCTGGAGAGCGGCGCGGATCCGGGCAAGGGGATCGCCTACGCGATCGCCAGCGGATGGCGCGACGCGGCGCTGGCGATCCGCGCGGCGCTGCCCGAGGGGGCGCTAGGGAAGATCCGCCTGGCCGGCTCCGGCGCCGACGCGGGGCTGCGCTCGATCGCCGCGGGGGAGTCCCCCGCGGAAGGGGATGAGCATTTCGGGATCGAGCCGCTGCATCTGCTCGCGAGCCTCAAGTCCACCGAGCGCCTGGGCATCGCCGAGATTCTCGAGAGCGAGGGGGCGGATCTGGGGGCCCGGGCCGAGCGGGGACCCTGGGCGGGGCTCGCCCCCGCGGAGATCGCCCTCCAGGAGGGCAACGCGAATTTCCTGCACGAGCTCAGCGACGCGCTCGCTGCGCGCCAGGGCGCGCAGCTGGAGATCGCCGGGGTTTCGGCCGGCCCGGACGGGATCGCGGCGCTGGCGCTGGCGCTGGAGGCGGCCAAGCCCGAGGCGCGCTCCTCCGAGGCGCCGGGCTTCCTGGCCCAGATGGGGGAGGAGGCGCTCCGCCAGGCCGCCGACGCGGCGCTGGAGTTCGGGCGCGAGCGCCGCGAGCGCGACGGGGCGCAGGGGATTCCCCTGGCGGCGCAGGCGCTGCTGGCGGCCGGGGCGGAGCCCTCGGGCCTGGAGATCAAGAAGGTGCTGCCCTCGGATTGGGATCCGGCGGGCAAGGCCGAGGAGCCCCGGCTGGCGATGGCGGCCCGGCGGGGCTGGTGGGGCTTGGCCGGGGCGTTCCTGCGCGAGGGGGGGCGCTCCGCGCTGCGGGGGATTCCCTTCGACGCGCCCGAGAGCGCCGCGCTGGGGGTGGCCGCCTTGCGCTCGGCTGAGCCCAAGGCGGCGGATTTCGCGAGGGAATACCTCTCCTCGCGCGCCCAAGAGGGCGCCGTCGGCGACGCGGACGCGCTCGAGGCCTGGAGCGCCATGCGGGGAGATCCCGCCTGGCGCGAGACGCTCGGGGCGGTCGCGAATGCGGCGAGCCCCGCCGCGCTGCAGCGGATCGTCTTCGGGCTGGCGCGGAGCCAAGAGGCCCTGCGCGAGCCCGGGGAGGCCGCCTTCGAGGCGTATCTGCGCCGCGGCGGGGACCTGATGGCGCGCGACGAGGAGGGGGAGACCATCACCCGGCGCCTGCTGGAGAGCGGCGAGGGGATGCGCAGCGAGCGCGTGCGCGAGACCCTGCGCGAGGGCGGGCCGAAGGCGGCGCTCGAGGCGCTGCGCTTCGCCATCGCGGCGAGGGACCCGCAGGCGGCGCGCCTCGCGCGGGAGATCGGGGCGCGGGCGGGCTCCGCCGAGCTCGAGAGCCTGGCGAGCTGGGTTTCCGAGTCCTCCGGGGCCGAGGCGGCGGGGACGTTCGCCCTGTTCGCGGCCGACGCCGATCCGGGCAGCCCCCAATCCGAGGGAGCCCCATCGGCCTGGGAGATACTGGCGCTCTCCGGGAAAGCGGAGGCGCGCGAGATGCTGCGCGAGGCGAAGGCCGGCGGGGGGCTCACCGAGGAGCGGCTCGAGCGGATGCTCTCGCGCCTGCCCGAATCCAAAAATCCGGAAGGGGCCGCCGAGATCGCCAAGGCGCTGCTGCTCGAGCAGCCCCCGGCGCCGCGCTCGGCGGCCGACGCGCTCGCGAAGGCGGCCTTGCGCCGGCTCGGCGAGTCCGAATCGGCTCCGGCCCGGGGGCTGTGCGAAATGGCGCTCGCCGCGGCGCGCGCCGGGGCGGGGCTCTCGGAGATGAAGGCGCCGGCGCTGCTCGCGCTGCGCCGAGGGCTCGGCGAGGGGCCCGCGGCGGAGATCGCCGCGGCGCATCTCGAGCGCAATCCGGCCTCCCGGGCGATCGACGCGGCGCTGCCCGGGGAGTCGGTCGGCTTCGGGCTGCTCGAGCGCCTCGCGAAGGAGGCGGGCGCGGAGCGCGCGCTCGAGCTGCTGGGCAAGGCGGACTTCTCCGGCGCGCTCTCGCGGATGGATCCGCTCGTCGAGGAGCTCGAGCGGCAAGGCGAGCGCCTGGCGCTGGACGCGTTCCGGGCGGCGCGGGCGCTGCGCAAGGGGGACGCGGCCGGATTCGTGGAGATCGCGCGAAGCCAGCCGGGGGCGCTCCAGGCGCTCCGCAGCGGGGATTTCGACATCCAAGAGGCGCGCCGCGCCGCGGAGGGCGGCCGGCTCACGGAGGTTCGGGCGCTGCGCGAGGCGGGGCTGGGGCTGGCGAGGGCGAGCGCGGCCGATTCGCTCTCGGCGCTGGAGAGCGCGATCGGGCGCAAGGATTTCGCCATGGCCGCCGAGGCGATCGAGAGCGCGGCGCGCGCCGGAGAGCCCCGGGAGCGGGCCAAGGCCTTGGCGCTCGAGCGAGCGGGGGCCCAATGGGGCGCCGAGGGCCTCGCGGGGCTGCGCGAGCGCGGGGTCGAGCTGGATCTGGCCAGCTTCGCGCGCCTGGAGGGCGGCGCGGGGCTGCGCAAGTCGGGCGCGGCGTGCGATGAGCTCGCGCTCGAGGCGCTGCGGCTCGCCTCGCAAGGCGCCGAGTGGACGGAGGGGATGCTCCGGGGGCTCGAGAGCGTCGCGCCGGGGCTCTCCGCGGGCGCCAGGAAAAAAGTCGCCTTGGCGCTGCTCGAGTCGGCGCCGGCGCCGCTGATCGAGGCCGCGCGAAAGATCCGGATCGAGCCGGAGAAAATGGAGGAATCCGCCCCGCCGAAGCGCTCGGCCGAGCGGACGCCAGAAGAGCGTTTCGCGCAGACTCCGGAATCGCGCTTCGGGAAAGCCGCCGAGATCGGCGGCGAGGCGATCGTCCTGGACGAGTCCAATCTGGAGGAGTTCCTCGGCGATTACGCCGACGAGTATGACGACGATGACTCCGGCGAGGAGCCCGAGCCCGCGGGAGCTTCTCCGCTGCATATGGCGGCCGCCCGGGGCGAATTGGAGATCATGAAGATCCTGCTCGAGCAGGGGGCGAAGGCCTCCAAGGAGCAGGAGGCCGGCGAATGGGAGGCCGCCGGCGAGTGGGAGGCCTTCGGGAAAATGGAGAAGGAGCTCCGGGGGGGCTCGGCGGAATCCGCCGCCCTGCTCCGCCCGACGGACTTGTCCGGGGCGAATTGGGCGCAGGCGCGCCCCGAGGCGCTCGCGGCCTTCGGGCGGGACGCGCTCGCGGCGGCGTGGGACGACGGGGCGGAGGCCTTCGGGATCGTCGCGGCGAAGATGGCCGGGCGGGGGGGCGCTCGCGCGGGCTCGGCCTTCGCCGAGGGCCTGGCGGGATGGGAGGGGAATGCTCCGGCGGAGACGGCCCGCAAGATGGGGGATCTCGCGCGGCTGATCGCGAGCGCTCCCTGGCCCAAGGCCGACAAGGACAGCGCGATCGCGCTGGATCGGGCGGCCCTGCTGGCGGCCCATTCGGGGGATCGGGAGATCCTCGCCGACGCGCTCGGAGCGCTCGGCGGCCGGAGCCTATCGAGCGCGGCGTTCGCGAAAATCGCGCGCTCCGGGGCGGATTGGGCGCTCGAGGAGGTCTTCGACGCGTTCGCGCAGCCCGGAAGCGACGCGCAGGTGACGCGCGCGCTCGCCAAAGAGCTGCCGCAGAAGGAGGAGATCCCGGAGCGCTCGCTGCGCTCGATGCGGGATTGGATGCTGCGCCTGTCCGCGCGCGATCTGGAGGAGGCCTTCCCGGAGGGGAGCGCCCCCGAGGGGAAATCGATCCCGATGCGCGCCTTGATGGACCTCTGGGCCGCCGAGGCCGCGCTCGCCGCGGGCCTCAAGGCGGAGAGCGCCGGAGCGCAAAAGGGCCAGGAGATGCCCGACTGGATCAAGGAGGCGAAGAGCGCGGCCGCGAACCGGCTCACGCAGAGGCCCTGGATGCTGGAGTTCGCCGGCCCCCTGGTCCGCCGGAGCCCGGAGATGGCGGCCTGGGCCGCCGGGGCGGACCCCTCCGCCCTGGCCTTCGCGGGCGTTCGGGCACGAGCCGATCTGCGCGTCGCCAAGGCGGCGCTCCAGGCGGATCCGCAGCGCGCGCTCGCGCTGCTGCATCCGGCGCTCGTCGAGGAGCTCAAGCTGCGCGAGGAGAAGGATCCGGTCGCGCGCGTCGAGCGCGAGCTCAACCCCTCGGCGCTCTCGAAGTTCTCGCGGCTGATCGGCAAGAGCGCGATGGAGAAGGTGGCCGAGCGGGTCGATCTGGAGGCTTCGCTGGCCGACGCCGAGGAGGCGCGGCGCCTGTCGGTGAATTTCGAGCCGGCCGCCGAGGCGCTCGAGCGCCTGGGCGAGGCCTCGCGCCAGGATCCGGCGGCGCTCGCGGCCAAGCGGGCGCTCGCGCGGGCCCGGACGCTGCTGCGCGCTCCGGAGCGGCTCAACGAAAGCGAGCTCGTCGAGATCAAGCTGCGGGTCTCGGAAGTGATCCCCAAGGCGATCGCGGCCTACGCGGATCTGCCGGAGATCGAGCGCGGCAAGGCGCTCCCCGGAAGGGTCTCGGCGCCGGGCGAGGAGGTCGCCGCCGGCATGGAGGCGATCGCGCAGCGCTTCGCGCGCATCAAGGCCAACGCCCTCGAGCGCGGCAAGCTCGAGGCGAGCAAGGGCGCCTTCGTGGCGGGGCTCTCGGACCTGGAGAGCTTCGAGGGGAAGGTCGACACGGCCCGCGCGTCGATGGAGGAGGAGGATCTCGCCCGGGAGCGTGCCCATGCGCAGAGCCTGCGCCGGATCGAGGAGATGGGGATCCAATTGGCCAAGCGCCAGCGCGCGGCCGCCGAGAGCGTCGAGCAAATGGAGCGAGCCGCCGAGGACTTCCAGGGAGCCGCCGAGCGGATCGCCCAGAGGGGCGCCGACGAGCTCCCTCCGGCGGAGTCGGAGGGGGAGGATCCGGCGGGCCCGAAAGGGATCGGGGAGGCCATCGGGAAATTCCGCGCGGCCAAGCAGGATGCCCAAGCCGAGCCGGATGCCCAAGCCAAGGGGATCCAGGCGAAAGCCGGCAAGCGCGGCGGAGGAGAATGGTTCTGATTCCGATTCGGGAGCGCCCCCTTTGGGGCGAGCGCGGAGTTGGAGGACGGCGAGACTTTCGGTAGAATAGAGAAAACCCAAGGAAATCGGGCCGAAAAAAAGAAGAGCCAAGCAAGAGGGGGAAGCCGAGCTTCCCGGGAAAGACCCCAACCAATCGAAAGGAGACGAGATGTCTGCGCAAGCGAAAGAAGCGGTGAGCCTGGCCGACCAGATGGCCAAGCTGCAGGGAGCCTCCGAGGCCTCGCTCGAGGAGGCGGATCTCTCCAGCGAGCAGATCGAGGCGGCGCACGAGCGGCTGCGCCAGGAGCGCGAGCGGCAGATGCGCGTGAAGGTGGAGATGCCCAAGGGCATGGGCCAAGCCCGGCTCTCCGCCGAGGAGGAGATGGAGATCAACGAGGAGGCCGCCGCGCTCGTCGAGAGCATGCGCTCGGTGGACATCTACTCCGGGCAGTCGGTCGACCAGGTCTTCGAGGGGCTCATCAAGAGCACCGACGCGCGCGGGGAGGAGGTCCGGGCGTTCGCCGGGCAAATGAAGGCGCTGCAAGGGCGCCTCTCCGCCAACGAAGTCGGCGTGAGCGAGCTCATGGCCATGGAGGCGGCGGTGCGCTCGAACAAGGCCAGCGAGGATGAGGATCGGCTGCTCAACTCCGGCCTGCTCAAGGCGCTGCTGCCGGGGAAGGTGCGCTCGTTCCTCAAGGACAAGGTCGACCAGACCAAGGCCTCCACGAGCACCGGGGCGGAGCGGGTGAAAGAGCTCATGGAGGGCTTCGGGCGCGCCGAGATCGTCGGGACCGAGAGCATGGCGGAGATGACCAATCTGGGCAAGCAGCTCCACCAGGCCTCCAAGGGGCTGCAAAAGCAGTTCAAGCTGCTGCAGACGGTCCGCGACGCGATGGCCGAATACGTCGCGGAAATCGCAGAGACCGACGCGGAGAAGGCCGACGAGATCGGGCGGATCGTCTCCAAGAGCCTCGTGGGCCGGCAGGTCGCGACGGTGACGATGCTGGGGATGGTCAAGCAGTCCAGCCAGATGATCCGGCTGCTCAAGGACACGCAAGGGGTGCTCAACGACCAGCTCAAGGACACCAAGGTGCAAACCGAGGTCTCCATGTCGCTGGGGCTAATGCAGGGTGGGCTGATCCAGCAGCAGAAGAGCACCGCGCAGATGCTCGATGAGATCAATAAGGCGCAGAACCAGATGATCAAGAGCCTCAGCAAGGCAGCCGAGGAGAACGTCGATCTGCTCGAGAAGCTCGCCAAGGCGCCGCTCGAGCTCGCGCAGACGCTCGAGGAGTCCTCCAAAAAGCTCGAGCTCGCCGACCAGAAGGCGCGCCGGATCAGCGAGGACGCCGTGCGCAACGGCGACCAGGCGATCAAGTCCCTCTCGGGCGTGGTCGAGCGCATCGAGGCGCGCGAGGCGAATATCGCCGCGGCGCAGGAGGCGGTGCGCGAAGTCGCCGGCGAAGTCGCGCAGGCCGCGCAGGTCGGAGCCGACAAGATCGAGCGCTTCCGCAAATCCAAGGCGGAGCCGGATGGGGAGATGAAGCCCATCGAGCCGGGCGCGCCGAAGGTCTGACCGCCAGCCCCCGGGATCTCCCCGGGGGCTGGGCTTGGGAGGGCGGCGGGCCGCAGAGAGAAAACACGAGGCGATAGCGGGAAAGAGGGAGGTCGGGATGGATTGGAGGCGAGCGCAGGTGCTATGTTCCCGAGGCGGCGAGGAGCTCGCCGCGGCGCTGCGGGAGCATGGGGAGTCCTTTCTGGGCCTGCGGGATCCGCAAGGGCGCGCCCCGGCGCACTGGGCGGCGCTCGGCGAGAGCCCCACCGACGCCATCGGGCAGCTCGCCGCGCGCGGGGCCGACTTGGAGATCCGCGACAATTCCGGAAAGACCCCCCTGATCGCGGCGGCGCTGCGGGACAAGGGGGAGGCGGCCATCGCGCTCGTCGCCGGCGGGGCGAAGGTCGACGGGACCGACGCGCAAGGGCGCACGGCGCTCATGCGCGCGAGCGCCGCGGGGGCGCAGGCGATCGTCTCGGCGCTCAAGAGCCTCGGCGCGAGCGAGCAGGCGCGCGACCAGGCCGGCAAGACCGCGGCGGATCATGGCCAGGCGGCCGTCGACGTGTTCGGCTCGGCCGGGGCCGCGCAGGCGCTGCGCGAGCAGCGCGCGGCCGACCCCTTCTCGGAGATCGCGCGCGAGCTCGCCGAGGGGATGGGCAGAGCCCCGGGAGCTCCGGCGGCGGCGCAGGAGGAGAGCGCCAAGCCCTCCGCGCGCGAGGAGGCGCTCAAGAAGCTCGCCGAGATGGGATTCGAGCGCGTCGCCCCCGAGATGGAGGCCTTCGGGCCGGAGGCGATCGAAGGGCGCGAGGCGGAGCTCGCGCGCGGGCTCGCCCAAGGGGCGAGCGCGATCCTCTACGGGCCGGCGGGCTCGGGCAAGACGACCACGGCGCTGGACATCGCGCACCATCTGGCCAAGAGCGGGAAGATCGCGCTCAAGGTCCCCATGAGCGCCTTCCAGGGGACCTCCTACCAGAACAGCCTCGCCGAGAAGATGAACGGATCCGACAAGGCCGAGGGGTGGCTGGCGCTCGCGCGCAAGCTCGAGCCGGACGTGGTGCTGGTGGTCGACGACGCGCACCGCGCGCTGGGGCTGGGCAAGAAGAAGGACGGCAAGAGCGAGGATCCGCTGGATCTGCTCGTCCCGCACATCGGGCTCTCCAACGGGAAGATTCCGATGCTGCTCGTCGCCAGCGAGGTCGGAGCGAAGATCATCGAGCAGGCCGAGCCGAGCCTGTGGGGGGCGCTCAGCCGGGAGGAGATCGTCCCGATGACGCGCGAAGAGGCGCTCGAGGCCTTCGGCAGCGAGCGCTCCTTCGCGGCGCTCAAGGCCGAGGGGATCGAGACGGGCCCGCGCGAGGCGATCCTCGCGGCGGCCGAGATCGCCTCCCATCATCTCGATCACCACATCCGCTCGGAGGGCTTCCCCAAGAAGATGTTCGATTTCATGCGCAGCTTCCTGCGGGGGAAATCCGCCGAGCAAGTCGAGGCGCTCGGGGAGGAGGACGCCATCGCCTGGATGGAGAAGCGCTATGGGGTCCCCAAGGCGGCGATGAGCTCGATGCCGGATCCGGAGGATCCCTTCATCCGGCTCACCGAGAGACTCCAATCCGAGCTCAGGGGGCAAGACGAGATCCTCGAGCGCGCCGGCGACGCGATCTACGGCTTCGCGCAGCAGGCGTATCAGGAGAAGGGCAATCCGCTGGCGATCATGATGCTGGGGCCCTCTGGCGTGGGCAAGTCCGAGACGGCCAAGATCGTCTCGCGCGAGCTCAATATGGATCTGCTGCAGCTGGACATGAGCTCCTACAAGTCCGCCGCCGACATCCCGCGGGTGCTCGAGCAGATCGGCAAGCACGTCAAGGAGAATTACCGCGCGATGATCCTGCTCGACGAGATGGACATGGCCGGCAAGCCGGTGCTCGACGCGCTCATGGGATTTCTGGACACCGGCGAGCTCGAATACGAGGGGGAGCGGGTGAAGTCGGGCTTCGTGGTGGTGATGGCGACGACGAACCTCGCGATGGGGATCACGGCCGACAAGAAGAAGGCGCTCGAGCGCAAGCTCGAGGAGATGGGGGCGAGCGCGCCCGGAGCGCGCGCCTCGCTCGCGCTGCCGGAGAAGGATCTGCGCGAGCTCCTGCGCGAGGGCGGGCTGCATCCGCCGCTGCTCGCGCGCCTGGACAAGGTGCTCGACTTCAATCACATGAGCCTGGAGGTGGGGGCGACGATTTGCCAGGCGGTGCTCGCCAAGCGCCTCAAGAGGCTCTCCGAGCGCCGCGGGGCGGAGATCACGGCGAAGGATCCGGAGCGCTTCGCGCTCGAGCTGGCCAAGGCCGGCTTCGACGAGCGCGAGGGGGCCCGCTCGGCCAAGGGGCTGGTCAAGGCGGTCGAGGACGCCTTCGCGAAGATCGAGCTGTCCCTGGTGCGCCGGGGCCTCTGGCGCAAGGGGGCGAAGGCGGAGCTGTCGATCCCCGAGGGAATCGGCGCCAAGGGGATGGAGATCTCGATCCTCCCGGAGCCGGGGGGCAAGCGCGAGGCGGTTTTCGCCGAGTTCGACTGGGTCGAGGACAAGATGCGCCTGGAGGTGGCCAACGGAGGGGATCCGCGCCATCTCCTCGGCGAGCGAGCGCAAGGGGATCTCTTCGAGAAGCCATCCCCGGCCGGCGCCGCGGCGCCGCAGCTGGGCAAGGTCGAGGATATCGCAGGGCGCCTGCGCTCGGCCCAGAGAAGGCCGGATCCGGAGGAGGGAGCCCCCGCGCCCCGGGGGAAGCAGCTCGCCTAGCGGCGCTTGAATCCTCCCGCGGGCAGGCGATAATGGATTCGGGCCGCCGGAGCCGGCGGGAGAGGAAAGAGCAACGCAGCCAAGGAGGGAGCATGGGAGAGATCGGGAAGCTGGGGGAATTCGGCGTGGTCGCGCTGGCGAAAATCGGCGCCGACGGGTGCTTGCTGGAGCTGCGCTCGTCCGTGGGGGCCCGGGAGGCCGGAGATATCGCGCTCGGACAGAGCGCTGCGCAGGGGGAGCGCTGGATCGCCATTTCCCAGGCCGCCGCCGCGCGGGCCAAGGAGCTGCTCGATTCGGAGGAGATCGATAGCCCCTGCCGCGCGGCGGGGCTCGCGGCGCTCGAGGGGGACCTGCTCGCGCCGGAGTCGGGGAAGGAGCGGGCCGCGGATCCGAGCGAGGCCTTCTGGACCGCGCCGGCCCGGCGCGGGCTCGAGCCGCGGCGGCGGTTCGACGGCAGCCGGCGCTGATGGCGCTGGAGCTGCGCGGCGGCCAGGCCTGGCTTTGCTGGAGCGCGCTGGCGAGCCTCGACCGCAAGCGCGTCCTCGGCCGGGCGCCGGAGGAGGCGGGGCTCCAGCCGACCGAGGAGATGGGCGCGCCGGGGCGATTCGAGCCCGAGGAGCGCAAGCCCGAGGGGCTCGAGCCGGAGGCGGAGGAGGAGTGGCCCGAAAAGAGGCAAATCCGCATCGCGCTCGAGGATTTCTGCCGGGAGGCGCTGATCCTGGGGGGGCTCGAGGGGGGAGCGAGCGGCCTCTCGAGCCCGCGCGCCGCGCCGGTTCGGGTCCGGGGGGCGGGATTCGGGCGCTTTGAGAGCTGGAGGGTCGAGATCGAGGCGAGGCTGGAGGATCCCTTGGCGCTCGAGCGCGCGGGAGCGGCGGCGCAAGGGAGGCTCGTGGGGAGATCGGGAGAGGGGCTCGAGCTCGAGCTGCTCGCGGCGCTGCTGTTCTTCGAGGGGGTCCGCAAGGCGCTCGGCGAGGAGCGCGGATTCGCCTTCCTGCCGGAGCGCAGAGCCGAGGGCCCCGAAGGGACGAGCCTGCGGGAGGCGCAATCCGCCGTCGAGGCGCTGAGCCTGGGCGGGGAGGCGCCCGGAGCGCTTTCGCGCCGCGGCGGATCGCGCGGGATCTAGGCGCCAGGGCCGCCTCGCGGATCGCGATCGGCCGGCGGAGGGAAAAAGGTTGACCCGCCGGGAAGGTCCGGATACCATGGCCGGCATGGACACGCGATTCTTCTCTTCTTCATCGAAACGGCTGGCCGGGCGTCTTTCGCGCCGGGCCGGATGAGATCGAGCGTCCTCCTCTCCTGATCCCCGAGTTTCGCGAAGCGCCCAAGCGGCCCGGCCCCCCGCTCGCCCGTTTCCCGCCTCGCGACCCATTCAGGAGAAGACCATGAGCATGAGCAGCATCCCTCGGCCCGGCGCCGATTCCCAGACCCCTTCCGATCCAGATCACGATCCATCCTCCGCCCCGGAAGCGCCAAGGAGCCGGACGCGGCCCAGGCGGGAGGGGGCCGAAGAGCTCCGGGCCCGGCGCCGGGCGCTGCTCTCGAGGCGGGAGCCGCCGGTTCTGCGAGGGCGGGTCTCGAGCCTGCGGGCGAGCTCCGGGGCGGTCTTCGCGGATCTGCACGCCGAAGGGGAGCTCTACCAGGCCTGCGCGCTGCCCGGATCCGGAGCCTTCCGGGAGCTAGGCGGGGCGCGGCTGGGGGATTGGCTCGAGCTTCGGGGGAGCTGGGGCGAGACCCGCTCGGGGGACCGGGCGCTCTTCGCCCAGGAGCTCCTGGAAATCGCGCGCTGCGAGGCGGGCTTCCCGCCGTGGCAGGAGCCGATGGGGGAGGCCTCCGCGCGATCGCGGCCGGATTGGGCGCGCGCGTCGGATCCGGGGCGCATGCGCAGGATCGCCGGCCGGATGGGGGCGGTGGAGGCGCTGCGGGGATGGGCCCGGGAGCGGGGGCTGCGCGAGGCGCTCACCCCGATCCTCTGCGAGGAGCCCAGCGGGGCGCAGGCGGAGCCGTTCTGGACGGACTGGCGGGCGGGGTCGCGGCGCCTGGCGCTGCGCGTGGCCCCCGAGAGCGCGCTCATTCGGCTGGCGCTGTCGGGGCTCGAGGGGGTCTACGAGATCGGGCCGAGCTTCCGCAACGAGGGGATCTCGGCGCGGCATCATCCGGAATTCCTGATGATGGAGGCCTACCGGGTCGGCTGGGGGGCCCAGGAGGCCTTCGGGGCGGCGCGCGAGGCGCTGGGGGCGGCCTGGGCCGCGCTCGGGGGGGAGGATCCCGGGCCATGCCGCTCGATGCGGATCCGCGAGGCGCTGGGGGCCTTCGGATGCCCCGCCGAGGGGATCGACGATCGGGACTGGCTCGCGCGGCGGCTATCCGAGGCCGGCGGCGGCGGCGAGGAGGAGCTGCGCTCGCGCGGGCTCGCGGCCCTTCGCTGGGAGGCGCTCGACCGGCTCTTCGAGCCTCCGCGGGGCTTGGTCGCGGTCTGGGGCCATCCGGCCGAGCTCTCCCCGCTGGCCGCGCCGGATCCGGAGCGCGAGGGGGAGAGCGCCCGCTTCGAGATTTATCTGGGGGGGATCGAGGTCGCCAACGGATACGAGCAGCTCCGCTCCGAGACCGAGCAGCGGGCCCGATTCCGGGAGCAGGCCCGGCGGGCCGGGGCGGGGCGGGAGGCGATGGGGCAGGACGCGCGCTACCTCGACGCGATGGGGCTGGGCATGCCCAGGATCTCCGGCTTCGGGCTGGGGATCGACCGGCTCTGCCAGCTCGCCTTCGGCTGCCCCATTCGGGAGGCGCTGCCCTTTCCCCTCTCCGGATCCTGAGCGCGGGCTCGGGATCGGCCGGCCATGCCCGAGCGCCCTCGGCGGCCCCATCCGGGAGGCTGCCGTTTCCCCCTCTCCGGATCCGGCGAGGGGTTGGGCTCAGCGCGGCGGAGCGGCCCGGCGCTGGGGAGCCTGGGGCCTTTCCTCCCGAAAGGGCCGGCGCTACAATGCCGCCCTGGCGGAATCCGGGCCGGGGATCGGGGAATCCTCGGGCGGCCGCCGCGGGAGGGGTCCGAAATGATCGAGCAGGCGGGGATGGGGGGGCTGGGGAGCCGGGAGGCGTTCGAGGGCGTGGCGCTGCTGCTGTCCTCCTCGGCGCTGCTCTCGTGGGCGAACGCGCGCTTCCTCAGGCTCCCCGGCGGGGTGGGGATGGCCTTCTCGGGGCTGCTCGCGGCGCTGCTGCTCTCGGCGCTGGGATTTTTGCATCCGGAGCTGCTGGGGATCGCGCGCGCGGCGCTCGGGAAGATCGACTTCTCCGGGCTGGTGTTCAACGGGCTCTTGGCGCTGCTGCTCTTCGCGGGGGCGATGCATGTGGACTGGGGATCGCTCAAGGCCTCGGCGGCGAAGGTGGCCGCGCTCTCGACGGTGGGGGTGATCCTCTCGTGCCTGGCCTTCGGGGCGCTCTTCCACGAGGCCGCGCGGCTGCTGGGGATCGAGTCGATCGGCTGGGCGCAGGCGCTGCTGCTTGGGGCGCTCATCAGCCCGACCGATCCGGTCGCGGCGCTGGCGCTGGCCAAAGGGGGCGGGCTGCCCGAGCGGGTGCGCGCGAAGATCTCCGGGGAGAGCCTGTTCAACGACGCGGCCGCGCTGCTGCTCTTCGCGCTGCTGCTGCCCATGGCCGGGGGAGCGGCCTCGCCCGGCGGGGAGGAGATCGCGCGCGCCGCGCTGAAGGTGATGGCCTCGGCGGTGTTCGGGGCTTTGCTGGGGATGGCGCTGGGGGCCTTGGCGCTCGCCGCGGCGCGCTCGAGCGCGGACAGCCTGGTGGCGCTGCTCTCGAGCCTGGCCTTGGCGTGCCTGGCCTGGGCGCTCGCGGAGCATTTCCATTTCTCCGGGCCGCTGGCGGTGGTGTGCGCGGGCCTGGTCTTCGGGCAGGGGCTGCGCTCGCGCCCGCTGGGCTTGGATCGGGCCGAGGGCTTCGTGCCCGCGCAGGGGAGCCGCGAGGAGGAGTCGCGCCTGGGGCAGTTCTGGGAGATGAGCGACGAGATCCTCAACGCGGCGATCTTCTCGCTCATGGGGCTCGAGCTGCTGCTGCTCGACGCGAGCCCGGCCTCGCTCGCGCTCGCGGGGCTGGCGATCCTCGCGGGCCTCATGGCGCGGGGGGTCTCGGTCGCCGGGAGCCTGCTCGCGGCCAATCCCTTCGGGGCGGGGGCGGGGCATTTCGGGCGGGATTGGGCGTTCCTGGTCTGGGGGGGCATGCGCGGGGCGATCAGCGTGGCGCTGGCGCTCTCCCTCCCGGCGGACTTGCCCGGGCGCGAGGCGCTGGTGGTGTCCGCCTACGCGATCTGCGTCTTCTCGATCCTCGCGCAGGGGCTCTCGATGGGGCGGCTCTCCAAGGCGCTCGCGCGCCGGTTCGGCCCCTGGGAGGAGTAGGGTCGCCCGGAGGGATTGCCCCGCGGCGCCCCGCTTCGGGGGGAGCGAGTCCGCCGCGTCCGTCTCGAGGGGCGGGCTTTTCGCGCCATCGGAGGCGGGCGGTTCGCTTGGGGAGTCCGGAAAATGGGCGCGCCGGATGCGCGCGGGGCTGGCTGGATTTCCAGGCCCGAGCGCGAGAGAATGGGGAGGAGCCCTGCGGGGAATTTTCGCTGTCGGCGCGAAGCCGAAAATAGGCGAACGGACAAAAAGAGAAAAGAGAGGGACGGGATGGGGATCATGGGGAATTCGGATTCGGGAGCCTTGGCGGAGATGCAGCGCTGGTCGGAGCGGATCCGCGCCGGGGAGGTGAGCTTGCCCGAGGCGTTCCGGCAGGCCTGCGCCATGTGCCAGGCGGGGCCGGAAGATGGGCTTTCCGGGAGGGCGCTCGCGCTCTACGAGGGGGGCTTGGCCATCGCCGCCGAGGCGGATCGGGAGGGCCCCTCCCCGGCGTATCATGACCGGCGGCATTTCGCCGAGTCGGTGATCGCCGCGGGGATGCTCGCGCGCGAGGAGTTCAAGGGCGACCCCTCCGGGCCGGAGCTCTCGCTGCTGCTGCTCTCGGCCATGGCCGGGCACGACATCCTGCACGACGGGACGGTGAACGCGCCCGGGAAGATGCTCGAGGCGATCTCGGCGGCGCGCTGCGCGGAGATCCTGCGCGGGAGCGGAGTCGGGGAGGGGGCGATCGCGATCGTGCAGAGCGTGATCCTCGGGACCGAATTCGGCAAGGAGGCCGGAGAGAACAAGCGCCGCTACGGGGCCGGGCCGCTCGACGCGCTGCGCACCCTCGCCAACGAGGCCGACATCGCCTTCTCCTGCCATCCGGCGGTCGGGCCGAAGCTCGGGGAGCTGCTCGCGCGGGAATGGGAGGCGATCGGGCATCCGGCGGCCAAGGGGTGCGCGACGTGGAAGGGGCGGCTGTTCTTCCTGGAGTCGGCCGCCGGCGAGCTCAAGAGCCGGGCCGCCGGCGCGCTGGGGCTGGAGGCCTCGCGCAAGGCGCAGATCGAGGCGCTGCGGACGCTCGGGGCGGACCGGCTCGACGGGATGGAGCCAGAGCAGGCGCGCTCGCGCGTGGAGGCGGCGCTCTCCGCCGCGCCCGCCCCGGCGGGCGCGATCCGGCTGGAGGGATACCGTCGCATCCGCGCCGATTCCGCCGGGGATCCGATGCGCCCCTCCAAGCCCTCGGCGGGGGCGTGAGATGGGGGAGCCCGCGCGCCGGATCCGCTCCGCCGTCCTCGACGAGGACGATCTGGGCTTGTGGGCCGAGGCGGTCAAGATCCTGCGCCCGCGCGCGGGATCGCCCCCGGGCGAGGAGCGCTCCCAGCGGGTGATCCTGCGGCCCTTCCCGCCGGGGCAAACCCGACGGGCCCCGGGGGCGGAGTGCGAGGTGGAGTGGGTCTTCGGGACGCCCTTCGGGATCCTGCGCCCGGCCGGGGCGGACGGGGAGGGGGAAGTTTGGGCGGCCTATCCGCTCGACGCCTCGGAGGATCCCAAAGCCGACGCGGCGCGCGGCGAGAAGCTCTTCGCCTGGACGCTCGGGCAGGCGCTGCTTTGCCTGGGGGAGCGCGCCGAGGCGCTCGCGCGGCCCGATCTCTCCGACGGCGCGCGCGCCGAGCGCGTCCGCGCCGCCTGGGCCGAGGGCAAGCTGCTCTCGTCGGGGGACCCGGGCTTGGTCCGGGCGCTGGCGGGGGAGGAGGCCAGCCGGATCGGGCATGAGCGCATCGCGCGCTGGCGCGCCGAAAAGGAGGCGCGCCGGCTCGAGGCGTGCTCCGGAGCGCCGTCTCCGGGGAGCGCGAGCCGCCGGGCCATCTGAGGCGCGAAAGGGCGCTCGCGCGCCCGGAGAAGGGACAGGCGAAGGAGGCGAGGATGGAAGGCCAGGGCCAAAAGGCAGCGAGGGGGAGGCGGCGATGACGCGAGGCGGCGAGCGCCGGGCCATGGATCCGGCGGATTGGGGGACGGCTCCGGCCTTCCTATTCGAGGACGACCTGGGCGCGCGCGCCGAGACGGTCAAGCGCTGGGTCCCGAAGGGAGCCAGCCCCGGGGAGATCCGCCAGCAGCGCATGGTCCTGCGGCCCTTTCCGCTCGGGCCGACGCGGATGGATCCGAACGAGGACCACGAGGTCCTCTGGGTGGAGGGCGCCCCGTTCGGGATCCTGCGCCCGTCGGGGGCGCTCGGGCGCGGGGAGATCTGGGTGGGCTACGGGCTCGGCCCGGCGCTCGAGGAGGATCTGCAGCGCTCCCTGGGGGAGAATCTGCTCGCCTGGACGCTCGGGCAGACCCTGCTGACGCTAGGCGAGGCGGGGCTCTCGCGCCTGGCCGAGCCGGGGCGCTCCGACGAGGAATGGAAGGAGAGGGCCCGAGAGCTCTGGGAGCGCGCGAGCGCCGAGCCGGCGGCCAATCCGATCGGGGAGGGCGCCTTCCGGGCCGGGTCTGGGCAGATCGCGGGGTGGAGGGCCCGGCGGGAGGCCCTTCGGCTCGAGGGGTGCGCGGGCGGGCCGTCGGGCTCGCGCCCGCGCCGGGGAGTCTGAGGGGGGAGCATGGATCCGAAGGGGAGCGGGGGGAGGCGGGGATCGCCCGGGATCTGCTCGCGGCCGGGGCGGACCCGAACCGGGCCAACGGGAGCGGATGGACGCCGCTGCTCGCCGCGGCGCGCGCGGGAGACGAGCGCCTGGCCCGGGAGCTGCTCGCGGCCGGGGCGGATCCGGATCGGGCCGGGTCGGGGGGGAGGACGCCTCTGATGCTCGCCGCGCGCCGGCGCCGCCCGCGCCGCCCGCGCTGCGTGGAGGCGCTGCTGGAGGCCGGGGCGGATTGGGCGCGGCTCGGGGGGCATCCGGAATGCCTTCGGCTGCTGCGGGAGGTTCGGCTTCGCGCCGAGGAGCGCGAGGCGCTCGGGCAATCCGCGGGGAGGCCGCCAGGCGCCCGCGCCGCGGCCTATGACCGCCGCGCCGAGGGCGAAGGCTCAGAGGCTCCGGGCCCCGCCGCCGGCGGCGCCATCGGAGGCCTCCGCCAAAAGCGCCGCCAGGCGCCGGGACTCCCAGGCGCAGCTCCAGGCGGCCCAGCGCCTGGGGATCGGGGCGCCGGATCCGGCGTCGCCGCGAGCGAGGGCGGCGGCTTCGCGCAGATCCGATTGGGTCTGCAGCAGGAGCATGGGCTGGGAGGCGCAGCGGGCGACCGAGCGCTCGCTCTCGGGCAGCGCGAGGGCGAGCAGCGCCTCGCAGAGCGCCTCGCCGAGGGCGGGGTCCGAGCGCAGCGCCGCGGCCTGGGCTCGCGACCATCCCATCTCGAGCAGGGCCGCTTCGCCTTTGGGGGCGACGCCCTCGAAATCGGCGTGCTCGGCGAGCAGGCGGATCCAGTCGGCGACCTGGGATTCATTCCAGTCGAGGAAGCGCTCGGGCGTCGCCTCCAGGCAGAGGCTGGCCAGGCAGAGCGCGCCGAGGGGGGATCGGGGGATGGCGGCCATGCGGGGGATCTTGCGCTGTTTCGTTTTCGGGCGCCGCCCCGCCGATCGGAAAAAGCCCCTCCGGGGCGCTTTCGGCGCCGCAGGCGCTCTCGGAAGGTCCGGGCGAAGCCCGGCAGGGCTCGAAGAGCCCGCGCTGGGGACCCGAGGGGAGATTAGCCCGCCGTGTCGGGGAGCGGGGCCGGACAACGCTTTTGGGGGGGGAGCGAAGCGTTCTGTCCAGGAATAGCCCGCTCTTGGCGCTCCGAAAAGCCCGACGCTATTGCGCGAAGAATAGCCCGCTCCGAAAGGATGCGGAGCCGGACGCGTCGCCATGGAGAATCTCTCGCGCCCAGAGCCCGATTCGGGATAGCCGGGCATGTCGCTGAGAAAATAGCCCGCTTTTTCCTCAGGAATAGCCCGCCATATGCTGGGGAGAAGAAGCCCGCTTTCTCCTCAGGAATAGCCCGCCATATGCTGGGGAGAAAAAGCCCGCTCTTTTTGTTTGGGGAGCCCGGCGAGATCGGCGGGAGATGGCCCGCTTGGGGATCAGAAAAAGCCCGCTCTTTCGCTCCTTGGGGAGTCCGGCGAATTTTGGCGAGCAATCGCCCGCTTTTTTTTCGCGGAGAGCCCGGCCGCTGCGGAAAAGGCGGAGCCTGGGAAATTCCCTCGGGAAAAGACAGCGATCCGCCGCCATCGAGGCTGGCGATGGAGAATGCGGATGCGTCGGGAAAAGAAGGGCGGCCCGCGCGAGGGAGAGGGAGTTTGGCGAGGAGAGGGGAGAGGGCGGGCTATTGGGATTTCGGGTTTGCGCAGAGAGAAAGCCCGCTGGGCATAACAGTTGAGGAAAAGAGAGATATTCCCATCATCATCCGATTCATTTTCATTCAGGGCGGGCTAATTTCGGGCGTTTGGAAAAGGAGGCGAAGAGGCGATAGAATGGGGGGAACGGAAGCGAAAGGGCGAGCGATGGCGCGATTCTGGCCGATGAGGGAGAAGGGCGGGGAAAGCAAGGCGCCCGCGTCGGCGCAAAACCCGAAAATGAGCCAGGAGGAGCGCATCGCCTTCGCGCTCGAGGCGATCAAGGAAGGGGACGGCCAGCGGCTGCGGCTCGCGCTGGACGAGGGGCTCGACCCGAGCCAGAGGGACGCCAAAGGATCGGCGCTGATCCACCGCGCGGCGCTCTGGGACAGCGCCGAGGCGCTCCGGGAGCTCGCGCGCCGCGGGGCGGATCTGGAGGCGCGCGACCCCGACGGGAGAACGCCGCTCATGGGCGCGGCGCGAGCGCAGGCGCGCGAGGCCGCCGCCGCGCTGCTCGAGCTCGGGGCGGATCCGAACGCGGCCGTGGAGGGGATGGGATTCACCGCGCTGCACTACGCCGCGAGCAAGGGCGACGCGCCGATCATCCAAAAGCTCGCCCAAGCCGGGGCGAGCCTGGAGGCGCGGGACAAGGACCAGGACACGCCGCTGTGCTGGGCGTCCGAGAATGGGCACGAGCTCGGGATCCGGGCGCTGCTCGAGGCCGGGGCGAGCCTGGAGGCCCGAGGGAAAAGCCAGATGACGCCGCTGATGTGGGCCGCGCGGGAAGGGCAGGCGAAAGCCGCGCGCGAGCTCATCCTCTCGGGGGCGAGCCTGCAGGCCTCCGACGCGAACGGATGGTCGCCGCTGCACCACGCCGCCCAAAAGGGCGGCGAAGAGATCGTCTCGATGATGCTCGAGAGAGGCGCCGACCCCAAGGCCCAGACGCGCGATGGCGATCAGCCCGACACGGTCGCCAACGAGCTGCTCGTGCGCCGGATGCTCCAGTCGAGGATCCGCTCGCAAGAGGAGCGCGAGAAGAGAAAAGCCATGCTCCTGGATCTCGAGAAGGGAGCGCAGGAGAAGGCGCTCGAGCGCCTCTCCGAAGAGGTGAGGCGCCTGGCCTCCGAGCTGCGCGAGCAGCAGCTCCTGCTGCGCAGCGCGCTGGGGCTGCGAGAGGGAGCCCAAAGGCCCGAGCCCGAGCAAAGCGCCCGCTCCGAGCGCGGGCAAAAGGACGGCGAGCTGACCCGGCCGGCCAAAGGCGTCCCGCGCGGGAAGCGCGCCTGACGGCCAAGGCCCGCAAAGAAGACAGCCCCTCCGGCGAGAGTGGAAAAGCGCGAAAAAGCGCGGTAGCCTGCCGCGAAAGGACAGCGCGGGGGAGAAGCCCATGAGCCGGGAATGGATCGAAGCGATCCGAAAAGAGCGCGAAGAGCCGCAGCGAAGCGCGCTCGGGATCCTCCAGCGCCTGGAGACCCGGCTCGAGGAGCGCCTCGCCCGCGAAGGGCTCGCGCCGCCGGAGGTCCGCCCGGAGATTCTCCTCGGCGGCGTCTCGCTGAAAAGAGCCTGCCACCCGAGCGATCCGAGGCAGATCGAGGAAGCGAGCCTGGGCGTGCGCGTCGGCGGCGGCGCGAATTTCGACTGGCTGATGTGCAAGTGGAAAGCCAGCCCTTGGCTCGCCGGGCAGGGGCGGATGCGCCGCTGGGCGCGATCCATCCTGCTGGGGGTCTGGCCCAGCCAGATCGAGCGGCTCGAGGCGGCGCAGGAGCGCCAGGCGCTCGAGCAGATCGCCCAGGCCCTCTCCCAAGCCGGCCTGCTCGAAGGGCTCGGGGCGCTCAAGGCGGCCGAGGAGGCGCTGCGGCTCGAGGCGAGCCTGCCCAAAGCCAGCGCCGGAGCCAAAGGCCATAAAGGGCTATAGGAGCGCCAGGCTCCAAGCTCCATGGAACCAGCGGGGAATTCGGCAAATCCCGCGAGGGGCCGCAGAAGAAGCCGAAAAAAGCCAAGCTCCGTGCTCAGCGGGAAATCGGAGAGCCCAAAAGCCAAGAGAGCAAAGCCGACGAAGTATCCGGAAACAGCGAAGCCGCGCCGAAAGAGAAGAGAAATCCCCCCGCCAGAAGCGAAAGGGGAAAAAGCAGAGACAACGCCAAGAAAAGCAGAGCCTCGGAGGATTTCGCAAGAAGCGAGAAGCGCTCGCGCCAGACCCGATAGCGAAGGCTCCGCCAAGCCAGGCGAAGCCCCCAGGAAATCAGCGCCGGAGAGAGGATCAGAGCCAAGCCCAGCCCCAAAGAGAGCGGCGAAAAAGAAGACATCCGCTCAAAGGCAGGAACCAGCCAACCCAGAAGAATTCCTAGCCCGCCGGAGAGGGAATCCGAAAGAGAATCCAATAGGGGCATGAAGAAGGCCTCCGTCCGATCCGAAAGGGAGACGATGGCGCCGAAGCGAAGGAAAGGCAAGAAAAGAAGCGGAGGGCCAGAGCGAAGAGTCGGCCAGCCGCTCGCCAGAGCAAGCGGACGAGGGCGGGGCAAGCCGAGATCCGGGAAATTGCCAAAAAGGAGAAGATTCGGGAGAATGAAGGAAAGAGGGCGATCCGCGCCGAAAAAACCGAGAGAGCAGCATGAGCGAAGAATTCGAAATCGAAGACCCGGAAGGCGAAGCGCGCCCAGAGGCGATGGGAAAGCGAGAGGGAGCGGCGGCGCGCATCGGGCGCATCAATCGCCTCGACCAGGCCAAGGAGGCGCTCGGGGCCCTGCGGGAGCTAGGCCAAGGAAACTGGATCGGCAAGGAGCCCGTCTGCGAGAGCGGGAACCGGATCCCCCCCGATCCGCTCCAGGGATGGGCGGAGCGCGCGAAATGGAGGGCCGGGCAGGCGGCGGCGGCCTCGGGCAAGGCGCTCTCGCTGGGGCTGGTCGGATTCGCGGCGGCGACGGTGGTCGGCAGCATGATCATCAGCCCGCTCGCCTCGGGCCTGGTGGGAAACGCCTCGGTGGCGACGGCGGCGGCCTACGCGATGAGCCAGGCAGCCGGGGAGATCGCGACCCAGGCGGCGCTGATCCAGCGGGGGCTGGCCTTCGCGCAGACGGGATTCAGCCTGGCCGGGGCCCTCGCCGGAGGATGGATCGGAGCCAAAAGCGTGATGAATCAGCCCGTCGAGGAGTTCCGCCAGGAGATGCTCGAGGGATTCCGCAAGAGCAAAGAGCGCAAGAAAACCGAATCCGCCGCGCGCGAGCTCGAGAGCATCAGGATCCGCGCCCGGCGCGAGGAGAAGGAGCCGGCAGAAAAGAGAGGCGGGCCAGCGCCCGCCTGAGCCGGATCCGATTCGGCGAAGCGAAAGCCCGGCGCGAAAGCGATGCGAGAGCGCTCGCGGGCGCGGCGGGGAATCGGAAAGAGAAAAGCCCGAAAAAGCCAGAGGGAAGCGATCGCGCCGCGGGCTCCCCGGCGGCGGCTCACTCCAAGAGCATCGCGCGCAGCTTCGAGAAGGGGCCGCAGGAGGCTCTCCAGCGACGGCCCAGCTCGAGGGCCTCGCGGCCCTTCGCCGAGAGCGCGTAGGCCTCGATGCCGGGGGCCCAGTGGGCGTCGGCGGCGGCGACGGGCTCGACGAGGCCCTCGCCGATGAGGATCTCGTGGAGCAGATACGGATGCGAGCACCCCGAGAGCCACACGCCCATCGAGCAGGTCCGGCTGGCCACGATCAGATGCTCGCCGCGCTCGAGCGCCTCCAGGGCGGAGAGCATCTGCCAGCGGATGCCGTAGAAGCCGTCGGAGCGCTCCAGCAGGCCGCGCGAGCGGATCGGGGGCAGATTCTCGCGCTCGAGCCGGGCGCGCTCGGCCATCTCGAGCTGAAGCTGGCTGACGCGCTCGGGGAAGTCGCCGATCCGCCCGGCCAGATCCAGCGGATGGCGCTCGGCCGGCTCGGGCCGCGCGCGAGGGGGGTCGCGCCGATCCGCTCGGCCCCGCGGCGCGGAGGGCCCGAAGGCGCTGCGCCGATCCGGCCAATCCGCATCGCGCCGGCGGCGCCGGTCGGCGCGGGAGCGCCGCTCCAGAAGAGCCCGGGCGCCGCGAGCGCCGGCGCGCCGAAGCGCCTCGAGAAAAGCCATGCCCATCATGCCGTCGGCCCCCTGCGGAGAGATTGCGATCGATCGGCCCAGGCGCCGATCCGGAAAGCCGATTTATGCCCGATCCGCGCCGAGCGCGCAAGAAATTTCTGCGCCCGATGAGAGCAGCCTCCGCGCAGGCGAGCGATCGCTCGCCAAAAAGGCGGGAAATTTCGGGGAGCGCGGCGCGCGAAAGCCCAAAAACCAGGTAAAATGGGAGGATCCAGCGGGACCTCGCGGGAAACCGGAGAGAACGGCTCCGGCGCGAAAGGGCCCGGGCGAAGAAAAGGGAAGGGAAAGAGGATGGAGATGGAGCGAATCGCGCGAGCCCTCGAGAAGGGATCGAAAAGCGGCCGGGAGGAGGACCCGCGCCTCTTCTGGGAACGGCTCAAAGCCGGGGCGCAAACGGCGCTGGAGGCCGCAAAGGCCGAGGGGCTGATCCGGGCGGAGCGCGAGCTCATCCTGATCGTAAAGAAGCAGACCACCAAACGCGGCGAGCGCATGCTCGGGTTCTCGGCGATCTTCCAATCGGATCGATACGAGCGGGAGACCAAGGAATTCCGGGCGAGCCCTCCAGGGGGGGCCCCGGCGCGCGAGCTCGCGGCCTTCCTGCTCGAGCGGGCCGGAGTCAGCCGCAAGCGCCAAGCCGAGCGGACCATCGAGCGCGCGACGCAAGAGCTCTTCGAATGGATCGGACAGGCCGATTGGCGCCTGGCGGCCCTCAAAGACCCATCGCTGGCGCTCGCCGACCCGCCAGGGCTCCAGAGCCGCGCGCTGCGCGAGGCGCTCGACCGGGGAACCCCCCAGGCCCAAGGAAAGCCGCGCGGCCCGCGCGGGCTCTAGAGAGCGAAGCGACCGCGGAGCTCCCGCGCCGATCGGGGCGCGAACGAAACGGGAAATTGAATGGCTATCGGGAAGAGCCCGTGCGCATCTCAGTGAGCAGGATCACGGGCTGCTTGGCCTGCAGGATCGAGCGCAGCGCCTGATCGTCCAGCGAGAGGGGCTCGCGCTGCGCGCTCTCGGCGCCTTGGACCTGGGCGGAGATTCCCGCCTGCGCGAGCGCGTGGGCGATGAGGGCGATCAGGTGGCTCTTGCCGGACTGCTCCGGGCCGCTGACTTGGATCTGGATGAAGGGATGCTCGCTCATGGAATCTCCGAAACGTCGATAGGAAGGGAAAGAACGGCGCGAGAGGCGCTGGCAAGAATCAATGTGAGCCATCGGCGAGTAAGTGTCAATGTTCAAAAAAGCGCAACAAATCTGAAATATTCCAAAGACGAAACAGACGAAACGCGGGTCGGCGCGGAGGAAAGGAAAAGCGGCCGCTTGGCATAATATGTGAAGAATAGATGGCCCCGAAAAATTAACCAGCAAAATGAACAGGCGATCCATCCCGATAACGGGAATCGCGGAGGAGAGCGTCGCCGAATCAAGGCGGAATGGTCGCGCCGACGGGGAGGAAGATCTGGTCGCGCAGCAGAACCTCCACGGAGATCGGATCCGGGGAGAAGGCCCAGGGGATGGGGAGATTGTCGCTGGAGAAGGTCAGGCGATGGACGCCGACGGCGACGAGGGGGAACTCGAAGCGCCCGCCCTCGTCGGTGCGGGTGGCGAAGGCGCCGTCGATGGAGACCTCGATGTCGGCGGCCGGGCGCTCGTTGGCGTCGAAGGAGCGGTTGCCGTTCTCGTCGAGGAAGGCGATGCCGTGGATCTTCCCCGCCGGGGAGCCCGGAGCCCCGCCGATGACCAGCGAGGGGCTGCCGGCGTCGAAGTCGTAGCTGAGGGTGATCCGGAAGGAATCGCCCTTGGGGGGCTCGAAGAGCGTTCCGGGAGTGGGGGCCAGCGAGAAGGGGTCCTCGCGGAAGCCCTCGGAGCGGTAGTATTTCGCCGAGAGGGAGAAGCCGCCGGGCAAGTCGGCGCTCAAGCCGAGGTTGGCGTCGAGCCAGGTCTCCGGCAGGCCGTTCTCGACCGTGCGCCGAGCGCGGGCCTCCCCGTAGAGGCGGATCCGGTCGGTCAGGGGAATGGAGCCGGCCGCGGCCAGGGAGATCTCGTCGGTGTCGCCCGTGAGGGTCTTCGACTGCAGATAGGAGAGGTTGGCCGAGAGGCGCGAGTCGGATCCGATGTCGAAGGACTGGTCGATCGAGGCGCGCCAATGGCGGTCGCCGGCGTCCGCGGTGGCGGCCTCCAGCTCGAGGCGGCTCTGGCCGAGGGGATTGCGCGCGTCGGCGAAGACCGATCCGGCGAAGGCGCCCTCGCCCCCGCGATCGCGCGCGGCGAGGTTTCCGCCGAGGCCGAAGCGGCTGGTGATCTGGTTGCGCAGGTATCCGGAGGCGTAGGCGACGCCGGGCTGGTCGGATTCGACCGGGGCGGAGTATTCCCCGCCGACGTTCCAGCTCCAGCGGCCCATCCGCCGATCGTAGCGGTAGTAGGCGCCCGCGGCGTCGTCGAAGATCGGGGAGAGCCCCCAGGCGAGGTTCGGCTGGAGCCAATAGGCGCCGAACCGGTGCGTCGAGGCCTCCCCGATGCCCAAGGTGGCGTCGCCCCAGAATCCGGAGGCCGCCTTCCCGTCGGCCTGGCTCAGCAGGGCGTTGGCCTGGTAGCTGTCGGTCTTGGTCAGGCGCCGCGCCGAGACGAAGCCCGAAGCCGACTCGCCGGGAGCCTCGGCGAGGGAGGAGCCCTCCGAGAGGGAGGTCCCCAGCGCGGAGGCGGCCGCGCTCCAGGTCGGAGTGATCTGGGACTCCGCGCCGACGCTCCAGAGCGAGCCGTCGAGCGCCTCGAAGCCCCCCGAGGAGAGCCCGGAGAATCCGGCGAATCCGCCGGGCTTGCCCGCGGAGCCGAAGACGCGCAGATCCTTGCCCACCGAGAGCGTCGCGCTGGCGCCCTCCAAGGCGGGGGCGGGCAGCAGGAAGCGGTATTGGGAGCGCGCCAAATCCGGCGAGGCGGCGCTGATGGCGCCGAGCGCGCTGTCCAGGCGCAATCGATTCGTCAAATTGAGGTTGCGGCTCCAGAGCGTGAAGCTGCCGATCGAGCCGTCCGGATCCGATCCGACCGAAGAGGAGGAGTTGCCCTCGCGGGAGAGGGAGCCTTGGAAGGAGATATCCCCCCACTGCTCGGTGCCGACGAACCCCAGCAGAGAGACGCTCTCTTCGCTGGTCTCGGAATCGCCCATCCGAGCCCGGTAAAGGGAGGTCTGGGCGCGCAAGGAGCGCGGAAGGCCGGCGCTGCGCCGCTCCTCCTCGAGCTCGCTCTGCTCGATCGGGGCGAGCTCGGAGGAATCCAGGACGCGATCCTCATAGCCGGAGGGGTCCGGCCCCTCGTCGGGATTTGCGGGGGCGGCGGGGCGCTGCTCCGCGGCCGCGGAGGGCGCGGCGCGCTCGACCGGGCGCACCACCGGCTCGCTGGAGGAGACCTCGGAAGATGAAACGGCCGGCGAGGGCTTGGGCGGCTCGACAGGCTTGGGCGGCTCGACAGGCTTGGGCGGCTCGACAGGCTTGGGCGGCTCGGCGGGCTTGGGCGGCTCGGCGGGCTTGGGCGGCTCGACAGGCTTGGGCGGCTCGACAGGCTTGGGCGGCTCGACAGGCTTGGGCGGCTCGGCGGGCTTGGGCGGCTCGATGGGCTTGGGCGGCTCGGCGGGCTTGGGCGGCTCGGCGGGCTTGGGAGGCTCGGCGGGCTTGGGAGGCTCGGCGGGCTTGGGCGGCTCGACGTTGGAGAGCGGCTTGGGCGTGATGACGATCGGCTCGGGCCGCGACGCCGGATAGGGAACGTAGCTTCCCGGAATCGGGGTGGTGATCACCGGAAACGGAGAGCCGCCCGGGCGCGAGGAGGGGCCGAACGATTTGCTCTCCGACGGAGGCGGCGGCGGATAATCCGGATGGGATCCGGGGATCGGAGTGGTGGCGATCGGAAAGATCTTCGGGGGGATCTTGACGGGGGCCTGGGACGCGGGGCTGGTGGGGGCGGACTCCACGAAAGCGCCCCAGGCCGGGGCGCAAAGGAGGGCGCCCGCCAGCAGGCTCGCCAGGGGAGACAGGGCGAATCGGGGATGGCGGGAGCTAGCTCCCCGGAATCTCCCGCTCATAGGGTCACCGGATGACGATTCCGTCGACGATCATGCGCTGGCCGGAGAAATCCGCCTTGCCCTGCAGGGTGATCGGATAGGCGATCGAGGGCAGGGGCGCCCCGTCGGATTCGGAGGCGGGGGTGAGGGCGAGCAGGCGCTTCTGCCCGGCCAGGACCGGAAGCGAGGAGGGATAGAGGGAGACGCGCGCGCCGTTGGCGTCGATCGCGTCGATGATGCCCTCCAGGCGGCCGTGGGCGAGGCCGGAGTTGGTGACCTCCAGGGCGGGAAGCTCCGCGCCGACGGCTTTCACGCGGGCGGTGCCGGTGACCGAGAAGCTCGGCGCGGCGCCGCCGTGGGCGACGTAGACGATCACGCCGATGCTGCCGGCGACCTGCAGGGGGCGGCCCGGATCCGGGGTCTGGGGCTCGCCCTCGATCATGATCGCGAAGCGGCATTCGCCGGCCGGGGTTCCCTTGGGCACGTCGACCTGGAAGCGGTAGCGGTATTTCCCGCGCGGCTTGACCTCGATGGACTTGCGCTCGATGGCGACCCAGGGGCGGCAGGAGTCTGAGGCGAGGTGGTTGCGGAAGGTCGCCTGGCCCTGGGCGTCGAGCTCCCAGTCGGAGGTGCGCAGGTTGTAGCGCCCGGCGGAGTTTCCGACGTTGGTGATCTCGATGATGTCGCGATAGGTCGCTCCGGTCTTGACCGAGGCCTCAAAGCGCGGAGGCGAGACCAGCACCGCGAACTCGCCGCCGGCGTTCGCGGCGGGGCTCGAGAGCGATCCGAGCAGAGCGAGGGGGAGAAGGAAGAGAGAGCGCAGCTTCATGAATAGCCTCCGAAAGCAAAAGCGAGTGGATCAGGGATTGGGTGTTTCGATGATGAATGAGAATTCCAGGCGCTCCGAGCGGTCGAGCCAGGCGCCGTCGGCGCGCAGGCGAAGCGCGAGAGTGTCCTCGAGGAAATCGAAGTCGATGGGGCCGGAATAGACGGCGCCGCCGGGCTCGCCCGAGACGCTGCGCCCGGGCAGCAGCAGGCGCGAGCGCGGCTCCCAAGCGGCCTCGAGCTTGCCGAAGGGCAAGGGGGGCAGCTCCAGGCGGATCGTGCCGAAGCGCCCGCGCCAGGCGCGCGTGTCCAGGCGCAAGGAGACGATGCCCTCGCCGGAGACCATGGTCATGACGGCGCCGCCGGGCGGGAGCTTCTCCCATTTCATGGGGATGACCGAAGGGGTGGTGAAGGTGCCCGTGTCCGGGACCCGCGAGCGCTCCGAGGCGAAGGCCGAGCCGGAGAGCGCGGCCAGCAGAGCGGCGGCGGCCCAAAGGAGCGGAAGGCTGCGGGAAAGGGATCGGGTCATGGCGCGGAGAGGGTGTAGACGATGCGGGCGCGGTATTCGCCGGCGGGGTAGGGCGCCGAGTTGGCGTAGTAGAAGGAGTGGCAGGACTCCTGCCAGCGGTTGGCGCGGAAAACCTCCAGGGTCTGGGTGCCCGGAGCGAAGACGCCCGAGAGGATCACTTCCCTGCGGGGCTTGGCGCGGTCCGACGCGGTCCAGCTGATCTGGCTGATGGGGATGGTTTCGCCCAGCTCGCTGACGAGGAAGGCCGGGGAGTTGGAGGTGAGCAGCGCGTCCGCGCCGCCGCTGTTGGGCTTGCGGTAGTATCCGCCGATGTAGATCATGCCCGGATCCAGGCAGACGAGCGCGCCGTCGTAGTGGCTCGCGCCCTGGCCAGAATCGCCGGCCATGAGCTGGGGGTTTCCGCTGCCGATCTCGGCGACGGGGACGTCGACGGCGACGGTGTTGATGGTGGCGTTGTTGAGCATGACCCCGCCGGTCTTGTAGTTGCCGGTGGAGGAGCCCGTCCCCACCCGCAGGTAGATCTCCTGCGGGCCGTTGGCGATGTTGACCATGAAGGCCGAGGCGGGCCCCGCCGGCGCGAGGGCCAGCGAAGCGAGAAGCCAATGGCGCAACGTGAGTCTCATCTCTCTCCACCGCATGTTGTTTTGATTTCCGCGCCGAAAACCGAATGGGTCCCCGAGGCGCACGCAGCCTAATACATAAAAAAGGAAAAAGCAAAGAAAAATCAGAGATCGCCCCTCGCGCCCGCTCGCCCGCTTATGTTGTAGGCAGCCGCGAGGCGAAAGGGAAGGCCCGAGCGGCGCCGAGAGGATCTTTCGGACGAAGCGGCGAAAAGGGGGGATGCGCGGCAAGCCGAGCACTAAATCTGTTGAAATTTGGAGCCGCCAGAGGCGGGAGCCTTCG
>VFQM010000160.1_pt1 | contig 84449 bp, 100 predicted proteins | sample 3512391 | NCBI WGS metagenome assembly VFQM01 (sample SAMN10412369, study PRJNA504923) | tailings metagenome | isolation source: Replicate 1 from Balatoc abandoned mine | place: Philippines | reverse complement strand
GCCATCTGGCCACAGCGCGTGACCTTTCACGCGGTGCGGGGACCCCTAAGCCGACAGAAGACCAATCTGCCTTCATTGCCACTTGGCGACCCTGCATTGTTACTACCGAGCATTTGGTCTAAGCCTCAGGTTGATGCAATGGTCGCGATTGTTCCTCATTTCGCGACGTTTCGTACCTTTGTAGAGATCTATGGCAGCGCGCTGCCGAAACACTGGCGAATTGTGGATCTTCTCGACAAGCCTGAGAACGTTACCAAGCAGATCGCTGGTGCCGAGGTTGTTGTCTCCAGCAGCCTTCACGGGTTGATTGTAGCTGACGCATACGACGTGCCAGCCATTCGCATGAGTGGCGACAATCGGATCAAAGGTGATGGATTCAAGTATAATGATTATGAGGCTTTCCGAGGGGAAAGCTACGGACCACCGGTGAGCCCGGATGGATTGTGGCAATCGAAGCTGATTCCTCGCACAGCACGCCCCCCGAGTGCTAGCCAGACAGCAGACCTGATTAAGGCCTTCCCTTTTTCGTAGTCTCGGCAAAAGCTGTTCAAATGCCGGGAGAAGTCTAGCCTGCGCCCCGGAGGCTGGGAGTTGCGTTATTTCTGGACAGGCTCCTAAACGACCAAATCAAAAACCCTGATATGTCAGCGAAGCCCCTAACGTTCGCACAGCCAAAGCAATCGGTTGCGATTGGAATTGAAAATAGACTCCGGCAGCGAACCTATTTGCTCCACTGATCGGAATAACCCACTCTCAAAAAAGTCCGCGTAGTCGCCACGTGCTGTGTTGGGGTGACCTTCAAACACAACGTATCTCTCGACGTTCTTGCCCGCGATTTCAATCAACTTACTCGGGTTCTGTAGGTGATGATGGATCGAAAACATAAAAGCGGTATCGAAAGTTACATCATCGCCTAAATTGTCAGAATCTACATCGAACTGATGGAACTTCACTTCAGGGTATGCGTCGTCAAACATCGCAAACCGCATCGCGAGACTGACCATGCCAGGTGACACTTCCAGCCCGAGGCAGGCTTTAGCGCCCATGGAGCGGGCGATCAACGAACTCATGCCTACGTTACTGGCTACATCGAGTACCGTTTTGCCTGCTATCACGCGCTTCGGTATGAGCGATAAGCGCTCGATCGCATCATTGCGGCGCCCAGCTATTACTTCCTTGCCCCCAAGAAAAACACTCTGGTAGGGCATGTTGCGATTGTCAGTCCCGTAAAATTCCTTGACCTTCGAAAAGGTCATAAATGCAGCCTGTGGTTCCCAAATCTGTGCTTCGAGAGAAGTACCGAGGGCTGCTGCGAAGGCGGCGCGATGGTTGCCGTCGACAACAAACTGGCTGTCGCCCCCAATGAGTCTCGTTAGGATGGAGGGGGCGATTTTTTTTCCGATACGGGTTGCAGCTAGATGTGAACGAAACTCAGACAGCCTTTGATCGAACTCCGAAGCTCTCTCGACACCCCAACTAGCGGCCAGGTATGCCCGGTAAAATGCCTCGGCCGTTTCAATTCGGTTTGAATCGCCTGAAATGATCGCCGTTGCCAGCGCGAAATGCGGTGTGTCACGAACCCGAATGTCACAGCGACCAGCTCGATCATACAGGAAAGCAGTAGTGGCCGCTTTGAACTGATAAAATCGCAATTCTGAGACAGCTTCCGGCGGAAGTTCGACCGATTCGGCAATGAGCTTGGGCTTTGAAAAATAGCCGGTCAGTCGTCTCTTGATGCCTGATAACCGCAATCCGGCCTCCTCCACGATAGTGATGCGTAAATATTTGACGCGCATTATTTTACTTGCCCTCCCTTACGAATTGAACGTGAAGTGATCAAGGGCAACGTGTGTCTGCCTACCATCTAGGCTGGCCAACCAACCTCAATGTCGATGGTATCGAGCGCAGGTTCGTCCGCGGCCGCGTCGATAGCGGCGGCAAGTTCTTCCTCGCGGGCAAAGCAGGCTTGCACATGGAAAAACACGGCGTCGCCGATGGCAATCATTGTGGCCGCGTCGAGTGTCACCCACCCGTCGACACCCTTGAACTTGATGACCGTCCCCGGATGCCGAAGTGCACCCGCATAGGCGCCATCAATCAGCGACTGGCTCTCGCGGTCGGTCGCGATCGTCGCTCCACCGACCACGATGCCACCGGTCTCGACCTGCCAGCGCTTGGATGCAAGAGCCGCGACCTTCTCAGACTTCAGATTAGCCAACGGCTTGGGCTGCAGCGCCCATTCCGCACCTGTCCATTCGAAGTCCGCACCAGGCTTGAGGGGAACTTCGATCGTGCCCTCGGGATAAGCTGCAAGGACTTCATCCGGCACATGGCTGACAGCCTGCCAGTAGCCTCGATCAGGGTGAAAAAAACCGTGCTCAGTCATCCGCGCAACTCCTTCCAGGAGTGTATCGTCGTGGCGGCGCCCAATGTTCGTTTTAGGCTGTAAAACCAATCCTTCGGCACGATTGCGCTCATAGTAGCGCGCTCGGTATTGCCCGTGCATAGATGCAGTGACAACCAGGTGACGTTGTCGGCGGAGACCTGCAATTCGTTGTTGCTGTTACCGCCTTGGACGTCGATTGCAACATAGATCGCCCTGCCGGTCGGGTTCTGATACGTCGTATTGACAGCGCGACTTGCGGCTACGTTCTGCCAGCTCTGACCACTTCCCCCGAGGCCAAATACAACGATTGCATCTTTAGTTCGAGCAGCCGTCATCGCCTTCGTGTCGTCGGTTCCGGCGACCGCGTCAGGGTTGGTGGCCTTCGGCACAGTAATCACTCGGTTGGCACTCATGTCACCGCCACCGGTGGCGATGCCGCCGACGCCGATCGTTCGCCCCGCCGGCACCTTGCCGGCCAACGCATTGGTCATGGTCACCGCAAAATTCGCATCATTGCCAAGCGCTGATGCCAGTTCAGACAGCGTGTCGAGCGACGCCGGCGAGGCGTTCACCAGTGCCGCAATGGCCGCGTCCACCCCAAGCGCTGCCCGTGCCGCCGCCCCGTCGGCCGATGCAAGCACCGTACGGAAATAGGCAGACAGGTGCCCGGCCGCCTCATGGGTATTGAGGATCGCCGTCGACCCGGCCGGCACAGCGACATGCTCGGCAACTGCCGCCGCATTGGCGAGCACCACACCGGGCAGAAGTTCCGTCGCCTTGGCGACGATCAGCGCCAGCACGACATCGCGCAGGATCAGCGGCGAAGCGGGATCGAGCATGGTGATGTCGAGCCCTGAGAACAGCAGCAAGCCGCGCAAATTGCCGATAATCGCGTTCCACTCGTCGGCCGTCAGCTTGGTCGACTCGGGGTAGGTCAGGCCGTTCTTGGCCCATGAAAAGCCATCGGCATGCGCGGCCTCGAGGCCGGCGGGCGGCGTCAAGGCACGCACATAGTCCTTGATGCCGAAATGATCGGGTGCGGGCATCGTATCCTTACCTGATGATGTCTGGAGGGCGACCCAGCAGAGAGCTAGGTCTTGATGATGTAGAGTGCGGCCAGGTTGCGCGGCCGTGTTTCGCTGCCGCCGGTCGAACCGGTGTTGGCCACTTCGAAATTCACGCCGGCCTGCGCATTGTTGTCGCGCTCGCCGTTCGGAATGAGTTCGATCTGCTGGTGCGTGTGGGTGTGCGCCTTGAACTCGTCGGCCTGGAAGCTGGCGAACACGCGCCCCGGATCGATGCCGCGCCCGTCATCCCAACCACGAATGAACTCGCCGCGCAGGTCGGGCAGGCGGAATGTGGTCGCGCCATCGCCAGGCCCCCAGGCAATGCCGATCGCGCCGAACAGCGCCGAATAGGTCTCGCGGCTGACAAGCTGGCCGTTGCACTTCAACCATCCAGTCGGCGCGGCGTTACCCGCATATGGCACCATTGCCCCCGGCGGCACCTCGATTGTCGTCTGCCCACCGGAGAACTCTGCGGAGATCATCGCTTGAATGGCCTGGTACAACTGGGTCAGGTCGAGCCCATTCGGCGTGAGGCCGGCAAGATCGATCGTGTTCAAGATCTCCATCTGCACATGAGTGAAGAAATCGCCCGGCGGGATTGCGCCCATGATGCCGGCCTGCCGACTTTCATTCCAGTAGCCCAACAGAGGGTCATTGTTGCCCGGCGGCACATTACGGGGGAGTACGTATTCCATGGTTCACCTCTAACCGGCGGCGAAGATGACGCGCGTCCATGCGGGCGCGAGCGAGCGAAACAGACAGATCAGGTCGGACGGCAGCCCAAGGCGGCCGAGTGGCGTTTCCCCGGCACGGCCTTCGCCGGCGCGGAAATGCTCGATCGGCACGCCGGCGACCGTCACGATCCAGACGAATTCGACCGGCTCCTCGCCGGCAATAGCGTCGGGGCCACCGGCGCCCGAGGCGCCGGCACGGAACGGCATCGGCTCCTCGATCGTGATCGAGTAGCCGACATCGGCGGCAAGCTTGACGAAGTCGGTCGGCGTGATCGTGCCGGCCGAGCGGATTTTCAGGATCAGCGAGCGCCAGCGCGTGTCGAAGGTCTGGTCCGGCCCGAGGCAGGGATCGGGCAGGCCATATTCGATTTCCCAATCGTCGAGCGAGTTGGCGAGCGTGACGGCCGTCGACTCCATCGCTACCGAGAACAGGGAGCGATAGGCCTCGGCAAGACCGCTGCCCATGCTTTTCCAGAAGCGGCCAAGCACCGATTGCGGATCGAGCTCCTGATTGTCAGGCGTACCCCATGCCGCGCCCTTGGGCAGTAGCACGCCAAGCATGCCGGCGATGTCCTCGTCGGCCGGCGCCGACAGCGCATCCGCCTGCGGCGGCGGCGCGAAGAGCGACGGATCTTGCGGCGCAAAATGGTGGAATGCTGTCGGGCTTTCGCCCGTATAGCGCGGCCATCTACTCATACGACACCACGCCGAGCACGGGCATTTCGCCGTTGTAATAGGTCAGGTCGTCGGCCGGCAGGATCAGCCGGTGCCGGTCCTCGCCGATCGCCGCCGAGATCGCTTCGCCGACCCACGACTGCGACAGCACGAAGGCCGAAAACGAAACGCCTGGCCGTGCGCGGTCGACGAGCATCGCCCGCAACGACTGCTCGATCGCCTCGCGCGTCGTCGTGGTGTCGTCGCCAAGACCAGATATCGTCACGTTGAGCGGCTTCGGGATAGGCGCTGCCGCCACCGCGTTGGCGCGGATAAGGCGCCGGCTGTCAAGTGCCTCCTGCACGACAGCGACGTCGCCCTCGGTCGGAATGCCGTTGGGCCGCCCTTCGAACAGGAACCACACGCCGACCGTGCCGGGGCCGTGAACCCACGACCACGCCCAAGCCTGTGTCACACCGGGAACGGCGCGCGCAAACTGCTCATAGTCCGAAATGGCGCCACCCTGCGGCGGCCGGCGCTTGCGGTCGAGGATGCGCGCGCGCAGCAATTCGTCGGCCTCGGTGTCGGCGCCGCCGCCGATGCCCTTCGGCCCGACAGTCGCCACCTGCGCCAGACCGGCGAAAAGCGCAGGGTCGGCGCGCGACAGCTCCGCCCCGGCCTCGACGTTCATGGCCGCGCCGAAATCTTCCGAGATCACCGTCATCGTGACCAGGCCGGCCATGTCAGACCGCACGTCCGAAATGGTGCGGAAAAGCCGGTTGCCGGAGAGATATCGGATACCCGCCGGATAGATCGTGTTGGGCAGGCCGTTGGCGGTGATGATGCCCTCGGCTCGCGAGACCGAGCGCCTGACGAGGCCAAGCTCGGTCGCGTGTCGGTCTAGGTGCTGGACATTGGCAGTCGAGGCAAAAATCTGGCGATACAGCCAGGAGCCACGCAGGTGCATGTCGTGCAGCGCCAGCGCGAAGACCTTGACGATCGGCGTCAGGTTGTTCGGCCAGATCAACGCATCGGTGCCGGGCAGATAGCGACGCAGAGATCCCCGCAGCCTGGCGGAGATTTCAGACGGCGAGAGGATGATCCAGGCCACGCAGCTGCTCCCAAAGAACGCCGAACCGGCCGTCATAGGCGATGCCGCCGTCACGGTCTTTCAGCACGATTTCGAGGTCGATCCGCCTTTCGGCGGGTTTCACGGTCGATGACACGGCCACTGACGAAACAGCGCGTTGGTCGACGAGGCATTGCAGCGCCTCGCGGGCATAGTCTTCGGCCTTCAAGGCAGTCGGAGCGCTGGCGGTTGAGCGCCGCAGCAGCCAGAGCTTGGAGCCGATTGGCGTCTCGCCGAGATCTTCGCGAAGGTCGATGCTGTCGCCGGGCCAGCCCCGGTTCGCCTCGCCCTCCGGCAGTTCGTCGGGCGAGACGCGCGCATCCGTCATCAGGCACAGCAGGGTTGCGGTCGCGAGCGGGGCACGTGCGCGCAGCCCTTGCGGATTGGCAGTGTCGTTGCCGGCCAGTGCCCAATCGCCGGAGACGCCATCCCACACCGTGTCGGGCGAAAACAGCGGCTCGCCCTCGGCAGAGAGCGGAACAATGCGGATCATGTGCGCTGCCTAGTGGCTGTGATGGTTCGTATTACCGGCGGTGTCGACGATCGAGCCGGTCGCGAAGATGTTGCCGTCGACGTTGAGGTCCCCCTTGAGGTTCCACGTGCCCCCGGTCAGCGTCACGGTCCTGTCTTGGAAATCCATCGTCACGCCGTCGGCCATCAGCTTGATCATGTTGCCGCTTGCGTCATAGAGCGCCGAGGCGCCCGCCGGCAGTTCGGGGCGCTTCGCCGCGGACTCCACCCCTACCATGAGCGATTGTGACCGCCGGCCCGGCATCATCAGCATGATACCGATGGCGCCGACAGGCGGATGGCTGGCGGCCCCATGGGCCTGCACGAAGAGATGGTCCTCGACTGCTTCGCCGGCCATGCCCTTGCCGGAAACGAGCAGCTGGCCATCGACCATCTTTGCCGAAGTGATTTCGAAGCGTGTCAGAAAGGGTTGTTTCATTCCGCCCGATACTCCGCCTTTGGTTCCGGCACCGACCAGCCGCTGCCCGATTTCGATCCTGACGACGAGCCGCCGAGGGCGCGCGGGTCGACGACTGTCAGCGTTGCCGTGGTGCCTGCGCCACCTTGGCGCGTGTCCTGCGACAGCACGACCGATTTGATCGCCATCATCTGGTCGATGTAGATGCGAGGATGCCTGACATAGACCTCCCAATTGGGCTCCCACAGCCTGCCCCCGGCATCTCGCCAGCCTGGCACGATGATGGTCGCCGAAACGGCCAGGCCGGCGGCGCCGCGCAGGTGCCACTCGGTCTGATTTTTCAGGTTTGCGACCGTCGCCTCATTGTCGAGGATGATGATTTTCGGTCGATATCTGCCGACAGCAGGGTCGTTGGCACCGGCTTCCGGCCGAAGGGCCTGCGCCCCGCTGCCGCGCGATTGCTGACCGCGCACGATCACAGGGTCGAAGCGGCCTTCGCCCGAGAATTCGACTGTCGCCGAGATGATGTTGACCCCGGCAACCAGGCCGCCGGCATGCGTACCTTCCGGCTTCTGGACAATCCGCAACCTGCCTTCCGGCGTATCGCGGATGATCGCACCGGACGACCGCGCCAACGGCTCCAGGGTTGCAAAAAGAGACTCGCCCGGCTCGATCTGGTGACGCTCGATCTTTTCATAATTGCCGATGGCCTCGACCCCGACACCGCAGCTGTCGAACTCGCTGGCGATACCCTTGATGTCCTTGTTCTTGGCAAGACCGGTCGCGTGCTTGATCGAAGCCTCGACGGCGTCGATGGTCCGCGAGACGAGCGACACCTCGGCATTCCAGTCGCGGTCGCTCTGGTCGGCGCGAAGGTCACGGACAAATCCCGTCAGCACCAGCGTTCCGGTAGCCGACAACGTCGCTTGGCTGTCGGGCCACGGTGGCGTTGCATTCGGGGGCAGGTGCCCGCGAATGGAGGCGGTGCGCACCGCCTCCTCGGCCGAGATGTTGATGGTCACGTCATGCCACGGTTCGAACGGCGCCCCGCCGACCGAAATGCCGATGGTCTCCAGGTTCACGGCGATACTGCCTCAAATGCTGTCGGCATGAATGCCGGTGTCGAGATCGAGTTGCGGTCGACGATTTCGGCCGCTTTCGCAGCGTTCCCGTAAAGCGCATAGGCGAGCGCCGTGGCCGGCATCGACTTTTCGGTTCGAACCATCGCCAGCGGCGCCCGGTTGGCCGCCGTGTCGGACAGGTCCGCAGCCGCCACCGCCGCGACATTGGCAAGCCATTCGTGAACCGAGACATCGAGCCCGCTGCCGATCTCCTCGAGCACGGGGTCGACGGTCGGCGAAATGCGTTCTCGGGCGCGCCGCGCATCCTGGCGCGACAGGTAATCGGCCGATACGAGTGACAGGCAGAAGCCGCCGGCGAAGATGGCGCAGGCCACTAGCGACATGGCGTCCCTGCGCCGTTCGGTCGTGGCCGATGCGAAGGCGTCCGCGCATGCGCCGGGAATGCCGGAAGTAGCCACGAGCAAGACCGATTGCACCATGCGGTCGGCAATGTCGGCTGCACCGGAGACTGGCTCCAGATTGAGCATGGCGATTTCGCGCCCGAGGTCCGCAACGCGGAGACGAGTATCACCCACTACCGACGCCAGGTCCGCCACCGCCTCAAGCGAGGCGGCCGCGACGGACACCGCCTCAGCGAGGGCCGCGCCTCGTCCCACCGTCACAGAGTGTGTCCCGGCGACGGCGGCTGACGAGAGCAGCCGAGCGCCGTCGGCCAGCAAGGCCGCGATCGCGAGACGCCCCGGCACAGGCGCAAAGACCGGAGCCGATCTGCCTGCGGCAACGAACTCGAGGTCAAAGCCGACATATCCTGCACGACGCTTGTCACGAGACAGGCGCCAGGTGACGACACGCATGCGCAGCGGCCCGAGCATGGGCAGCACGAGCATTGCCGCCTCGGGAGCATCCAGTGCCCCTATCAGCGCGCGTGCGGCGGCGTCGACCATGTCACCTGCGATATAGGCGGTCAGCGATACCGACCGAACCTCGCCGCCCATGTCCTCGGTCACATGAGCCGAGGAGTAGGCGATCGGGTTGACGGCCACGCGACGTCCGCCATCGGCGCCCTCATAGTCGACAAAGAACGGCACGCCCCGAAACGATGCGGGGCGGAAGGCCGAAAGCCAATCGCGCATGATGCTCCTATTCGGTCGCTCGACCGTTTCTCGAAACGCCGGTGTCCGCGCGCACAGGCGAACTCACGACACTGGCCTTCACGTTCACGGTGCCGACATTTGTCAGGAATGCCGCCGCGGCTTCGGTGCCGATCTGGCGACCGACACCCTCGAGCATCGACCTGAAGGTCGAACCAGCCTCCTGGCCAGCCGAATTGATCTCCCGTGCTGCGTCAGAGATGGATCGCCCTGCCTGCTCGCCGCCCGATGCGATAGCGGTCTCGAACTCGGCGACGGATCCAAATCCATCGGACATCATGAAATCACGGATGCCGCGGTCACCTGGCCCAAGCAGCTTCACCGGTGCGCGAAGGTCGAGCGGTACGCCGGCCAATTCTCCCTGGCGCGCAAGGGTCGGATAGGCATCACGGATGGGACGTGGTGTCGGTATGACTTCCAGATCGGGCGTGCGAAACACCGGCGCCGTTGTTGGATATTTAAGTTCCGGCAACGCCTTGTCGCGGTCCGGCCAGTAGCCGCCGTCGAAGGCGATTTGATTGTAGTCCTCGTCCGACTGTGAACGGCTTGCCCGGCGGCGTTTTTCGACGCTGCTGAAGCCGCGCCGTTCCATTTCCCTGACCCAGGCGTCGTCTTTGTCGAGATATTGATTGAAGCTGTCGACGCCCGGCGCAGCTATGTCGGCAATGATTTTGCCGCTTCCGCTCTGCACCCTGTCCAAGGTGTTCCACAAGCGGTCGATCTTCGTTTGCGTATCTGCGATGACCTCGTTGACGTTCCGGTTGATCATGCCCCCGGACTCGTCTCGGATCAGCCGTACCTTGGCGAGCACCTGGTCGAGGTTCTGCAACAGCAGCAGCGCGACGCGCCGGCTGTCCTTCTCGCCGAACAGGTGCGACAGCTTGGCTTCATCGCCTCCGGTCGCTTTTCGGATCAGCCGTTCCATGACGACGAACAGATCCTCGCCATTCGCCTTGGCATCCTTGAGCGCCTTGGGCAGGTCGATGTTGAACTTGGCGAAGTTCTTCTGGACGTCCGGGCTGTTGATCTTGTCGAGAAAGTCGGCGGTTGCCGTCGCAGCCTCCTGCGACGTGCCGACATAGTCACGCATCGTTTCCAGCACGCCGACCAGTGTTGCTGTACCGTCGAGGCCGCCATATCCGTTAGCGGCTGCCAGGGGCATCAACGAAGGCAGATATCTGGCGAGGTCGCTGCCCTCGAACTTGCCGGTGGCGCCACCGGCAGCGATCATGTCGAAGAATCGCTCGGCATCTTTCGTCATCAGGCCAAAAGACTTTTGGGCCGCATCCCAGGTGCCGACGACATCGCGACCATCTGCACCCATGGCTTGCTGAACCTTGACGAGGCCGGCCAGGTCGCTCTTGATCTCCCTGATGCCCGCCCCCGTTTCCGCATAGGCATCCAGCGTCTCGATAACCGCAGCGTTGGCCACACCATACTGTTGGCCAAGGCGCCGCATGTCATCGTTGAGGGCTGACATTTCCTCACGCGACGCGCCGATCTTGAGCCCCGTGCGTGTCAGACTGCGCTCCAGCTTGGCGTAGTCACCGACTGCTCGAGCAGCGCCATATGCCAGGACAGCTGGTGCAGCATACCTCACCATGGCCGCACCCATGGCTGCCGCGCCCCGGCCGACGGCGCCTTGTGCCCTGTTATAAGCCGCCGCCTTTCTCTCGACTTGATCAAACTTCGACGACACGCGATCGAACGCGGCCAGCGAACCAGTTCTCGCCGACAGTCGAAGGACGGCCTCGATTATCCGGTTCATCGTTTCGACCTTCTGAGAAATTCTATGCAGCGGCGATGCCAGGCAACGATGCTCGACATGGTCATTGCTTCGACGTCGGAAATCTTACAGTGGAAGCGGAAGATCAGGTCGTCGGCGCGAACACCTACGTCTTCGGCTGGCTGCCTGCCGGCTGCTCGCCAGGGGAAAAAAAATCGAGCACGGCGTTTCTGACGGCGCGCGCGTCCTTGATGTCGAGTTCGCCCAAATGGTCGGAGGTCGGCTTGATGACGCAACGCTTCACATAGGCGGCGACTGCCGGTGTGTTCTCGATGACAACCCTTCCACCTTGAGGCGTCCTCTGGACCTCATAGGGTTCGCCCAGGGCGAGCAGGTCCTCAAAGCGCGGTTCTCGCACGGTAACCGAACTGAAGACCTCGCCATGAGCCTGGTATTGACGGGCCAAGGGAACAACAATCTCCATCATCAGATCTTTCGATAGGAGCGGGCGATCAGGCTGACCCCTGAAACTTCGCCATTTACGCGGTTGATGCTCGGCTGGCCGACGAAGGCCGCCTCGGTCCAAAGATGCTGTGCCCCGTTGAACGTCTCGTTCACGGTGACGTTGAAGCCGGAGGCTCGCATCAGGCGCCCCCAATCGTCTGCATCCATATCTTCGAAGGTCAGGTTGGCGCGGTAACCGGTCGGCTCGGCCGTGCGATAGATCGAACCGTCTTGGTTGGCATTGCCCTCGACATTGATGTTCGAAGGCATGATCTCGGCAGCGCCGCGTACCACGATGCTCTCGCCGGTCGACAGGCCGAACGTCATTTCACCGCCGAAGTTTTTCATCGGTCAGATCCCTTGCTGGTGCATGATTGGAAGGTGGCGATAGTGGCCGCTTGGCCTAACGGTACTGGCTGTAAAGCTTGGCGTTGGCAGCAATGACGTCGAGCGCATTGACGCGGTCCAGCGGGGCCATGATGTCGACCCGGTTGGCGTTCTCCGAATTGCGCTTGACGACAAGCCGCTCGGCGAAGCCTCGGGCATTTTCAAGCACGCCGCGAGCCTCGAGCGTTTCCGATGCGTGCACCAGCGTTGCCTTGATCCCCTTTGGCGTCGAGATCGAACCCAGGCCGCCCGGGTTCTCATCGGCAAGCGCCTTCTGGCCGTGCTCGAAAGCCAGCATGGCGCGGAAGTAACGAAGGATAGCGACCAGCTGGCCGATGGCCTGGATGTCGCGAAACGTCTCGTCGGCCTGGCCATTCTCGTCCTTCTGATAGGTGGTGATCACCTTGTCGATCGCGACCTGGCCGTCGCCGGTAACGATGAAGGTCGAAATGCCCGACCTCAGCAAAGTGTTGCGGCCGGCATAGGTCGGCATCATCGAGCGATCGCGCGGGGCTTTTTCGCCATCGACGACAAGGCCGGTCTGGTTGCGCGAAACATTGCCCGTGACGCCATCGGACAGCCAGGGAACGATGCGCGCCGTCCGCATCGTCGCCACCTGCCAGGCGGGTGTCGCATTGCCCGCGCCGGCAATTCGCGGAAAGATCGTGACATGCCGGTCGTTGAGCCCGAGGCCAAGCGTCGTCAGGACAGCCGTCGAGCCGGTCGAGACCGTGAACACATGACCATACACCTGGCGACTGTAGGCCCAGCGTCCGGAGATGTCGTTGAGCAGGCTGGCGTAGCGGCCGATATTCGTTGCGTCGGAAAACGGCGACACGATCCAGTCGAAGGGGTCATCGCCGAGTGCTGCAAGGGTGTTGGCGAGATTGGGTTCGCCGACGGCGGGCACAGTGTTGGTGACGGTCAGCGCCGCACCGGCGAAGGCGTTACCGACGATCGTGGTCGGCACATGGAAGTCGAGATCCGCAAGGATCGACCCGGCATGGCGAGCCGTAGCCGTGACGGTATCGGTGACGACGCCTGCGGCTATGGGCAGGGAGGCGCCGGTCAGCCCGTTGAAATAGCCGTTGATGGCGGCCGCGAGCGCCGAGGCGACAGTGTTGACGCTGTCGCCGGCCGCGATCTGCACCTGCACCGGCTCGCCTGCAATCTCGATCGTGCCGACACCGCCGCCAGCCGGCACGGTGTTGACCTTGACCGTCCAGGCACCTGCGGTGCCCGTCGCAGGCGCCGCGACAATCCACGTCTCCTGCACCGGTGCGTTGCGGAAGGCAACGCGAACCATGTCGGCCAGCATGGAACCGGCTCCCGCAAGTGCAACTGCTTCCTGATGCGAGCCGACCGGCGTCGGCACATTGTCGGCAAGTGCGGCACCGGTGTTCTTGTGGCCGATGAGCAGGAGCCGAGACTCCGACTGGAAGCTCCCGCCGGAAGTGACTTCGAACGCGAACAGTGGCGCGACCAGCCCGGCGCCGGGAATATTGTTGAACTGGATGCCCATCTGTCAGGTCTCCTTGGTTGATTTTTTGGCCGGCGCCTGCGCGAGGACGAGCGAACCGTCGTTGATCAGTTGCATCCACACGGGATCCTCGATGTCGACGTTCTTGCCGTCGGCGGGGAAGTCCAGTGAAGTATTGAAAGGGTCGGGCATGCGATGGCTCGGCTCTGCGAGCCGTGCCTTGACGAGATGTGCCATGGTCAATCCTCGACGTTGGCGAAGGGCGGGCCGACCTGGTCGGCGGCGCCGGCCTGGCCCGACAGGCCCTTCTGTTTCGTTTCGAAGGCAATCGCCTCGATCTTTGATAGCGGATCGGCGGCTTCGAATTGCCCAGCCAGGCGCGCGAAGATTGCGGCGGCATACGAGCCGGACGGAAGCATCGCCGCGATCGACGCTGCAGGCTGGGGCAGACCACCGTTAGCCTGGAACTCGTCGTCCGGGATCTGACAATCGAACAGCATCGTGGTGCGGTGCCAGCGAAGGCCGAGCTCCGGTACTGCGAAACCTTCCTCTTCCAGCCCATCTACGGCGATGCAGGCCTTACGGAAGATTGCGCCGGTCGGCCCTTGCGTGAGCACATATCGAACCTGTGCGCACAGCGTCGCGAGGGTGATCTTTGCCTGTGGATCGTCGGAGGCCAATGCGTCCACGAATTCCCCAGGCTGGCCTCCCGGTTCAGGGTCCGAAGCCGCGATGGCAAGTTCGGCCACGACCTCAAGCAATGCGCGGCCACTGCGGCTGACACTGCCTTGGCCAAGTCCGCGTCGCGCCGATTCCGACTTCCGCGTAAAGAGCGAGAGCACCGGCGTGAAATCGCGGTCCCTGTCCATATCGTCGATCGGCGGGCGCCGGCTGTCATAGACCCGCCCCTTGGCAAGGGTCGGGAAACCTTCGCCGGTGCCAATGGCCGGGAATGGTGCCAGGCTCTCGATGGCGGCGAGCCGCAGCAACTCTGCGGCTATCGTCATGGCTTCCTCACCCGGTTGGCGAAAATCACGGCGCGGCCGCTGTCGTTGCGAGGGCGCGCGCCGATTGCGTAGCGGCCGCCCGCATGTTCGATGAAATCATCGCACCCCGGCCAGAATGGCCAGCTGACAGCATCCGCCGTAATGACCCATTCGTGGCTCACTGCTGCGTCGGAGCCTCGGCCTGCAGACAACATCAGGGTTGGCGGCTGAGCGAACGAAACGGGCAGATCGCGTGGAAACTGGTCGATTGACCCCAGGAAGGTAAACGGCGCACGCGCGGGATCGGGTTGCAGCGCCGAGTTGACGCCAGCCGCGCGGGCCATCGGTAAGACCACGAAGGTCTCATTATCGAAGGTCGCGGCGACCAGGCTGTCGCTCGATCGATGCGCTGCTGCCCAGTCCATGGCAGATCAACCGGCAGCCCGGGCGTCGGCGAGAGCCTTTTCAGCTAAGGCGAGGTCGGCTGCGGCAGCTTCCTTGCCGACCAGGTCAGCGCTGGCCAGCTTCGTCTTGGCTGCATCCACGGCAGCCTCGAGGTCCGACAATACCTTGTCGCCGTCTTTGGTATCGGCAGGTTTGGCCATTTCCTGGCCGACCAGGTCAGCGCCGGCCAGCCTCGCCTTTGCGGCATCCATGGCAGCCTCGATGTTCGGCAACGCCTTGTCGCCGTCTTTGGTACCGGAAGGTTTGGCCTTTTCCTGGCCGGCCAGGTCAGCGCCGGCCAGCTTCGCCTTTGCGGCATCCATGGCAGCCCCGAGGTTCGGCAATGCCTTGTCGCCGTCTTTCGTACCGGCAGGTTTGGCTTTCAACTTCTTTTCGGGTTCCACTTCATAGGCAAAGCGGTCGTCGACAAGCGAGCGGCCATAGGTGACCGGCACTTCCACAGCTTCATGAGCTGCGACCTTCTGATCGGGCTTGCCAGTAACAGAAGCAGGAACAATGCCGCCATGGCGGTAGGCGATGAACATGGTCTTGGACATTTCGGTCTCCCTTTCGTCTCGGGCGAACGCGACCATTCGCGCTCGCCGGAAACGAAAGAGGCCCGGCGAAAACCGAGCCTCTCTCAATGCAATGATGTCGACGGCTGGATCAGGTCAGGGTCAGCTTGCGCAGCGTCTTCGGCCTGGTGCAAATCGAGATTGCGTTCATCTGCACCTGGATGTTGCGACCCTTGCCGTCATCGCGCTTCCACTGCCGCATGTAGAATGGCAGGCCGAGCGTGTTGACCGTTTCCTCGTAGTCCGCCGGCGCAAACCGGGTGATGAACAGGTCCTGGACGCCCTTGACCACGACGCGGGCCTCGGTAGCGGCTATGTAGGGTGCCCCGAGATCGGCCGTAGCCTTGGCGCCGGTCTTGTAGCGCTCCCAGGTGGCGCCGCCGAAGGTGAACACGTCAGGCACGTCCTGGCGCAGCACCGCCGCGCCCTGGTTGTACAGGAAAGTCTCGGTGACCGACTTGTGCGTCCAGAGCGAACGGTGGAAATCGCGGCCGGTATAGACATGGATGCCGTCATAAGGCTCGTCGAGATCGTCCTCGAGCGCGTAGACGACATCCTGCCAGAGGTTGCCGACCTTGGTCCCGTCGACGTCGAGTTCGAGGGAAACCGCTGCCGGAACGGCAATGCCGAAACGGGCATAGAGGTCATGAAGGGTCTTGCCGCCCTTCGTCGTGACGATACCCTTGATCGCCCCGACGCGCTGATGCTCGAGTGTCATGGTGAGGTCGCGAGCATGCTTCTTGCCCTTGTTGGCGACCCTGTCCTCGAGCAGTTCCAGCTGATCCTCCGTCCCGAAGGCGCGAACATTCTGGACCTCGTCCGCAAGGACGGCATCGTCCCGCTCATAGTGATCGATGTCGAAAGGCACGAGATTGCGATCGTCGTCCCCGGTGGTCTCGCCCGGGCCGCCGCGCGGCGTAGGCTCGACAAGTGCCAGCTTGCCGTTGCGCTCCTCGATCGAGATGCGCGTGGTGGTGACACCGTCCTCCTCGAACAGGCCGGAGGCCGAAATCTGCCCCGGACGGTATGGCTCCTTGTTGATCGCCGCGGTCAGCGACTGGATGGTGAAGCCGTCACCATCCCAGATGTCATTTCCAGCCATGTCGGCCTCTCCTATCGTGCGATGATGGTGGCCGCGGCAAGCTGGGTCAGCTTAGCGGCCCGTTTGGTGCTGTCGTTCACCGACGCGTCGAATATGAGCATCGGTTCCTTTACTTCGGCGTGGCGGGCCACGACGACGGCTTCCGCGTCCGCCAAGGCTGCGTCGACCTTGTAGGCCAGCACGGCGCGGGCGGTTTCCGCGCCTTCCTTGCCGACAACTTCGGCGTTCGGTGCAGTTGTGTATTTCTTCGACGCCGTAACCTGGCCGAGTACGGTGCCCGCCTCGAGCACGCCGGAGCCGGAGAGGATGGTGACGACCTCGCGCGAGATCTGGCCGTTGCCTTCGGAAAGCACGAAAGCCAGGCTGCGGGGTCCTTCAGTCTTGGTCTCCATGAGATCAGCCCTCCTTCACGGACTGGCGGCGAGCAGCGTAGACGTCGCCGCTGTTGAGTGACGCCCGGCGCGAAGTCCTCGGCGGCGCGGGCTGGGCAAGGCCGGCACCGGCCACCCGGCTCGCCTCATACGCCGCGGCGGGATCGGATGGCGCCGACGCCGAGACATTGCTGACGACAAAGGCGGCCACATCGTCGCCGCTCATGGCGGGCGACTTCATCGCCAGGTCGAGCGCGGCCGCCATGCGGGTCGCATCGCCCTTGACGCCTTCGGCGCCGAGGGCTGCAGAGATCCGCTCATTGGCCGCCTTGGTGCCGGCCTCGAATCCCTTGGTCTCGGCTGCCTTGACGACAGCGTCGTGCTCGGCTTTCGGAATGCCCGCATCAGCCTCGGCGGCGGGCCCGCCTTCTTTCTCGCTCATGGACGATCTCCTAGTTTGCGAGGTTGAGCGCCCGCCGGACGGCGTAACGGCGCGGGTGAGTTCGGATAGGGCGCTTTCGAAACTGCCGACGCGATCGGCGAGACCGGCTTCGACTGCTTCCTGTCCCATAAAGATGCGGGCCTCGGTCTTGCGGGCCGCTGCGGCTGTCAGCTTCGAACCGCGGCCCTTGGCGACAGTCTTGACGAACAGGTCGTAGAAGGCGCCGACTTCCTTCTGTAGGTCCGCCTTCACCTCGTCCGACAGCGGCTCGAATGGATTGCCGTCGACCTTGTGGGCGCCCGCAAAGATCAGGGTCGGTTCGATACCTTCGTTGGCCAAGGCGCGTGAGTAATCGGCATGCAGCATGACGACGCCGATCGATCCTGACAGCCCGGTCTCGGTGGTGACGATTTCGGTCGCAGCGGATGCGATGGCATAGCCGGCGCTTGCGGCCATTCCGTTGACCACGGCGACGGTTCGCTTTTTCGCAGCTAGTTGACGGACGAGCTCGGCAGTCTCGAATGCCCCGACAGCCTCGCCGCCAGGTGTGTGCATGTCGAGGATGACAGCCCTGACGCTGTCGTCGTCGAGAGCCGATTTGAGCTGGTGACCGATGCCCTCATAGGAGGTCAACCCGGAACTGGCGCCAACCCAGGCACCACGGTTCACGAGGGAACCTACTATCGTGATGATCGCGATGCCGTTCGACGCGCGATAGGGTTTCGGTATCGGATCGCCCCAAACATCCCGCTTGATGTTACCGTCCTGGTCGCGCTGAGGCTCGCTCTCACCCTCGAAGCGGCTCGCTTCGGGAGAATTGACGCCAATGCGCCCCGACAGGACCGACAGGATCACCTGCGCCTTGTCGCGCGTGATCAGCAGCGGCCGGTTGAGAACCCGGTCGGCAATATGGATCAGATTGGACATGATCGGGTTCCGTCAGCAGAAGCGCATGCGTTTGGCGTAGCGGGCCCGGTGGCCGGATTTTGCGGAGCAGGCTGAGGCCAGACGCATCAGCTCGGCATCGAGCGCTGCCATGTTCGATACGGCGACCTTGATCCTGCGGCTGGTCACGGGGGACCGGATCTCGGTCTCCTCAATCCGCTCGCCGGCAAGCAGTTTGACCTTTGCCGCATAAAGCGCCTGGTAGAGCGCGCACGGATCATCCGCGTCGACACCGACGCCGCCGATCGTCACCATGTTGGGCATCATGCGTCCTCGCGCTTGGCAGGCTCTTCCGGCTCGGCAGTATCGGGCTTGCCGGTGTTGCGAGGCACGAACGGCGACGGCATGCCGGCATTGATATAGCGCGTATGCTCGCGCTGCCGCTGTTCGAATACTTCGTCAGGATCATGGCCGAGTTCGGCGCACTCGATTGCCAGGTTGGACGTGCCATTGACCAGGCGCTCGGTCGAAGCCTTGGCGCTTTTTCCATCGTCAGCGGACGGTTTCGCCGGCCCTTGCCAGAGTGCCCAGGTGACGCGATCGCGATTGGCCGCAAAGGCGGCATATCCGCCCTTGAACGGAATGCGCCCTTCGCCGATCTCCTCGTCGAGCCAGTTCTCGTAAACCGCCTGATTGGGCGGGGCGGCAATGCGTTCACGCCGTCGCACCACCACGGGCCAGACGGATGAGTTTTCCATGCGCACCGACGAATAGGTTGCGCCGGTGTGGTTCATGGTCAGGCCGCCATAGGTGATGCCGATGGCGCGGGCCATGTCGCGCGACAGTTCGGCCGAGACCGGTACGAATTGCGGCCCGGGCGTGCCTGTCGACAGGATCTTCAGATCTTCGCCCGGTGCCAGATGTGACACGCGGGGATCGCCGCTGATCCGGATTTCGCTTTCGGCGGCCCGGTCCAAGGCCGACTGGAAGTAGTCCTTGAATTCGGAGCCGAGATCGTCATCAAGTGTCTCGATCGCTTCGAAGGCATCTTTCGAAGGCGTCGGGCTGGTCAAGGTCGCGGCAAACACGGTCTGCAGGATCGCCGTCTGGATCGTCGTGTCGACGAGGATCTCTCGCTGAATATATTGCCGGAATGCCGGTGCAATCCGCGAGATACCCCGGACGTCGGTTGCGTCCATCGGGTCGAAGACATGCATCACGACCTGGCGGCCATTGCCATCATAGGCGCGATAGTCGCGCTTGACGAAAATACCGGTTTCCTTTTCGCGAAACCGATAGGCTACGGGGCGACCGTTCGGGTCATGGATCACACCCTGGAAGATGCCTTCCATCTCGCTGGTGTCCTGCACCAGCATCGGCGGCGGCATCATGCACACCTTGGTACCGGCCGTGATGCCGTACTGCCGGCGCTGGGCCCTCGTCATATACGACATCACACCCAAGGCTTCGCCGTAGGCCATGTCCCAGCGCAAGGCGATGTCGATCATCTGCGGCAAGGTGAACTTGCCGCGCTGGTCGCATTCCCGCGGGTTCCACGCATAGCGTTTCCAGCGGCGCTTGATCGTCGCCACGAATTGGGATTTTTCCTCATCCGAATAGCCGAGCCCAATCAGATCCGGCTGAGGGTTGAGCACCAGCTCGGAGCCCACCGTGTCGGCGATCACCTGGTCGGCCGCGCCACGCAACTGGCCCGAATTCTGGATCAGGTCGAGGGCAATGCCGGCCGCACGTTTCCACGCGACACGGATCTCGTCGCGGCTGTCACGAAGGCCGGTCGGGCGCAGGTCGAAGACCGCCGAGCGGCCATCCCGAAGGAATTTGCTGCCCGTGCGCGACGGATCGCGAACGGCGGACGGAAGGGTGACGGGCGAAGTCGCCGCTTTCACCCGGACCCTCGGCTTCGTCGTCATTTCCGCCTTGACCACTTCTCGCGATTTGCCTTGCGCTTCGCCGCACGATCAGCGTCGCGGGCCTTTTCCTTGCCCTGGAAGGGGCCGTCCATTGCTGCATCGAACAGATCGGGTTCGATCGGCTTGCCATGCACGTCGGCGAGCAGATCGGCCCACCTGGCGGCATTGAGCCTTCGCCTGTGCTTCAGGTGCCAGGCCAGTGCGAAGGCATAGACGGTCGTGTCGAACCAGTCGTTCGCCCGGCCGAGGATCTTCTTCCATTCCCGAGGCGCCTTCGGATTGATCAGGTTCCGCGACCGGCGCGTCACCGACGCGCGGGCCTCTTCGTCCGGATCGACCAGTCGCTCGGCGGTGAGTTCTCGGGCGAAATCCTCGTCGCAGAGTTCCGACGACAGGTGGATCGTGTTGCGCGGCCAGCTGCCGCGTTCGTCGGGGCCGAGCACCAGGTTGGACAGCGCCGCCACGACCGATGTTTTCACATCGTACAGGCCGACCGGATACAGAAGCACCTTGGCGACTGACCGGCGACGCTGGTCGCGGATATCCTTTTTCACCGGCGTCCCGAGCCATGGCAGGCCAATGGGATGGCGGCCATCCAGCGCATAGCAGTTCGGCCGGGTCGCACAGAACCTGTAGACGCGGTCGGTCGCAAATCCCGAATCCACGCCCGACAGGTCGATGCCCTTTTCACCGCCACCGGCAGTCTCATAGGTCCGCCCCAACGCGTCGGCCAGGGCGATCCATGCATCGTCCACCTGGTCGGGCGCGCCGACAAAGACCTCCCGGTCGATCAGCCAGCATCGATCCCGCGGACCGACAGCCCAGACCGACCATTTGATGCCGTAGCCTTGCACGTCGGCGGCCGAGACAATGAGGCCAGCTTCGGCAGGGATCTTGCCCCGCGGAAACGGAAACTTCTTGGCCGCCTCGACGATCTTTTCCCATTCGACCGCCACACCACCCGGATCATACGGATCGGCGAGGTCCTGTTGCGCGAAAGTTCGCAACTTGGTCGTGTCGCCTTCGGCGTCCTTCCAGCGGCCGAGGATGTCGGCCCACCGTTCGCGGGGCGCGTAGATTGCCCAGAGATGATAGCTCGGCTGCCACTCCCGGCAACGGCCCTCACAAGGCGGACAGCGCCACTGCTCGATCTCTTTCGCCGACATCAGCTCCGGCACAGGGTCGGCGCCATCCTGAACGCGCCTGGCTATCCAGACACCAAGCGCCAGCATCTCATGCTTGTGGCCGTCGAAGATCGGGTCCGCACAGGCGCCGCAACGGTAATGGACAGCCAGGCCGCGCTCTGCATCGGCGTCGCAGAGGCCGTCAAAAACCAGCGCCTGAAACGTCTGGCAATGCGGGCACGGCACGTAGAAATAGCGCCTGTCGCCTGCATCGAAGTCCGCCGTTATGACGCATTCGCCAAGAATGCCGGGCGTCGATCCCTGCCATTCCTTGGCGAGATCGCCATACATTTTCTGGCGTGCACGCGCCTGGTCGCGTGGGCTGCCACGGCCATCGACATCGCGCGGATAGCCGGTCACCTCGTCCATGGCGAGATACTTGATCGACACCATCTGCAGGCCCTTGGAAGAGCCCGCATTGACGACCTGGCAGAAGCCGCCGGCATAACGCTTGAACGAGGTCGTCGAGCCTTGTTCATCGCGGCTGCTGACCGGTCGCACCCTGTGTGCAATACGCGGACTGGCCTCGATGGTGGGCTGGAGCTTGACCCGGTTGAACTTAGTCGCCTCCTCCAGCGTCGGCAGCACGATCATCATCGAGCCCGGCGCCTGGTCGACGATGAAGCCGAACCAGTTCTCGATCGCCGTCGACTTGCCGAGCTGCGCCGCCCAGCGGCACGTCACACGCCGGGCCGGATGATCCGGATGAAGACAGTCCTGTGGCTCGCGCAGGTAGGGCACGCGATCGGTACGGAACGGACCCGGCCAGGGCGAGCCGGACTCCGCCGAAACGACCCGGTACCGATCGGCCCATTCGGAGATCGTCAGGTCTTCGATCGGTCGGCTTGCGGCCTCGAGCCCCTTGAACAGGGCTGCCACACCGTCCGGCAAATCCGGAAAGTGCAGACGAGCGTCATGATAGCTCATTGCAGCTGCGTGACCTCGGCTGAAGTCCCGGAAGGTTCGCCGGCATCATCCGATCGCCGCATGGCGTCGAGCCGCTCGAGGATCTCCCGGTGGAACACCTCCATGCCTTTGCGGGCGTAGCCCTTGAGCGCAATGCGCACCGTCCGCTCGTCCCAGCCATACTTCAACGAAAGCGAAGCGGCCTCGGTCTCGATGGCGCGGTCGAAGGCGCTGCTCATCAGCGCAATCGCGTCGCGGCCGGCCCGGTCCACCTCGACGACCGGCGTCAGCTCCTTCCGCCGCTCGCCGAGATCAAGTTCGCGCATCTCGGCATCGGCCTGCGCCTTGCGGGCGACGCCATCCGACTGGCTGCCAGCGAAGCGTGGTGCCGCAGGCCTGGCGCTGACTGAGGGTCGAACCTCCGCCGGCATCGATCGGATGCGGATGTTCTCCTTCCGGTGCGCGACAAGCGCCTCGAAGTCCACGAGGTTCGATTTCCCCTCGGCACGGATCGGCAGCGCTTCGCCGTGCTGCTTCAGATATCGCGACAGGGTCGAACGGTCGACATGATCGCCCGAGGCGGCAAGCCTCTGGGCCGCCTCCGTGATCGAAATCCACTCGCCATCCATGACTGATTTTCCGATGCGTGCAGTGCACGCGTGCTGCACGTGCGTTGCGTGTATCGCTTTCCATGACGCCCACTGCCGAAATCCCGGGCTCCCCCGGGCCCGTATGGGTGGAGGTCGCTGATACGGTCCCTAGACCGGGGGTAGGGGTCAGCGGGGCAGGAGCCGCTCGACCTCATGCAGGTATCGAGGCAGCAGGTGACTTTCGATCACTTCGGCCAGGACCTGCATATAGACCTGATCGTTGTTCGTGATGTCGTGAGCAGGGTTCGGCCCGAACAGTTCCCTGATCGGCAGCCTGTCCTTGCCCTCGCGGCGGAACACGCCAGCGTGCCCGCTGCCCATCTTCGCTATGAAGGCGGACCGATATGACCCTCTCATCTTCACGCGCACGCCCTTGGCCGTCTGGGTCGCTCCAAGCTTGAAGAGCGGTATCCAGCCCGATCGCATCACGATTTCGGCAGTTCGTCCGCCGGCATTCAGGTGCGCCGTGGTCAAGGCTCTGACGCGTGCTTGCGGAATGTCCACCCGCTCGGCTGACCGCTTGACGATACGGCTGCGAGCCATGTCGACGACGCGGCGCATGGCGCGGGATGCAGCCTTGACCCTGATCTCTTCCGGCAGGCGGGCTATGGCCCGCGACAGATCCGTGAAGTCGGAGGCATCGACATGGAGATCGACCACGGCAGCCTCCTAAAGAAAAACCCGCCGCGGTTGCCCGGGCGGGTTCGGTTATCTTTTTTACCGTGTTCAGGTGTAAGTCAAGTTTCTGCCGCAGGTCAACAGACGACGGCAGTTTTTTTCGCAGCCTCGTGTCGGGCGACTTCGAACAGCGAAACACCCGGCCTGTCAGCCTCCAGCCAGGGTGTCATCGAACGATCGGACGCGGCGATCCGATGAGCCGAAAGCTGTGGCGCAACCACCTTCTGGATGTGACGCAGGGCAGCGACCCAGACCTGGTAGTCGAGGCGTCCGAGGATATCCCCGACAGGATCGACCGACAGTTCGAACTTGCGATAGGCGCCGCGATGCGCACGCCCCGTCCTCCGGTTGAAGCCGTCGACTTCGAGGTCGTAGGATTGCCCCAGTCCATCCGTGACCCGCTTCATCACAAACCACGCTGGCTTTCCGCCCCGTTCGGCCATTCGCACCTTGGACGGCTCGGCCTGCCAGTCCGGATCGCGGCCGAGAATGGCGGTGCCCACGACAAGGCTGATGATGCCGGCAGCACGTCGGTGCCAGGATCGAAGCATGAACCGCTCGACCGCGCGAGCTACAGCATCCTCGGCCAAGCCATCCGTATCGGGCCAGTCCGCCAGTGCATCCCAGACCGCTGGCACGGCGATGTCGAAATTGGCGAGTGCAGCCACCACGCCGCCCACGGCCACCGCGTCGTCATGCGGCTCGCCCTGTTCGATGAAGTAGTTCGAGCCATCACCGGGCTGCTGGTCGATCAGGGTCATCAGTTCGGCAAAGCTGGAAATCTTGCCCCAGGACGAGGCCTGCAGCATGCGCCAGGCCGAGTTGGCGTTGTCCAGCCCATCCACGCCGCCGCCTTTCGGCAATTCATGGACAAAAGCCCAGGTCAGCAATTCCTCAACAGTGACGGTCTTCATGTCCTATTCCTTCCAGCGATAGTTTTGCGATAGTTTTTCGAGAGTTTAGCGATAGTTGCTGAGGTAGAAAATATATATATATCAATAGTTTAGGTGGTTTCAGCGACAGTTGCGACAGTTTTTGAAACCCATACTCTGGGAAATTTCCTCCCCGCTCCCCTTCCTCACATCCTTAGGGCCGCCAAAACTGGTGCAAACTATCGCAGGCCGTTGTTTTCATTGATTTATTCCCGTCGTTGGAACTGTCGCAGACGGTCGCAAACCCTCGCAACTGTCGCGGTCGAAAAACGGCGAATGAAATCAGCGACTTGCCAGTTTGCAGGGCAACGCAGCGAGCCAGAAAGGGGTTGCGGGGCAGGGGCGCGGTCATCGCAAATGCGCCTCGTAATCGTCGTGCCCGGTGCCGCTCGGATGGGCCGGCTTCGGCACGTCCGTCAGGCGCAGGCCATGGTAATGCACGATGCGGCCGTCGACCTTGCGGTACTTCTTCTTCATGATCAGGCCGAACCGCGTGTGGTTGATCGGCTTGCCACCCTCGTCGACGACGAAGTTGACATAGGCCTGATAGAGGTCCTTGGCGGTGATCTCGCCCTTTTCGTCGGGAATGACGCATCGCGTACAAAACGCCGATGTCGGATCCATCTCGTCGCGATATTCCTGTGTCTGGGCCTTCACGGCATCGGGCACGACCAGCCCGTCGCGCAGGAAGATCATGACGCCCTCGATCAGCCAGTTGAGGATGCCGGGATATTCCGGGGCGAATTCCGAGACGACCTCTTCGAACTCGCGCTGCTCGCTTTCCTTGAGCGTGACCGGCCAATGCACCACGGCCATGCGGCGCCAGATGCCGTTGTCGGTGCCGGTGATCTTGGGGTAGCCGTTGCCCGACATGTGGCCGGTGAAAATCGGCTTGAAGTCGAAATAGCCCTCGAACAGATCGCGGACGGTGAAGTCCTCGCCGCCGGTCAGGTCCTTGACCAGGTTCTCGCGAAGATCCTCGCCCTCGGGCAGCTCCTTGACGCGCAGGAAGCGCCGGCCATAGAGCCGCGCCATGTCGGGATTGGCCGCGCCGCCGCCCTTGCCTTCGCCGGTGAACGATTCGGATGGCAGCGTGACACCAGCCTCGCCCAGCAGCCGGCACAGGGTTTCCATGTATACCGACTTGCCGTTGGCGCCGAAACCGTAGTGGAAGAACAGCTTCTGCACCGTCAGGCCGATCAGCCCGAGGCCGGAGGCAACCTGCACCATGCGGCGGACATCGTCGAGCGGAAGCATCCGCTCCATGAAGCCTATCCATTTCGGGCATGTCGCCTTCGGGTCGAAGTCGACCGGCACCACCTGGGTGATCAGGTCCTGCCTGCGGTGACCTCGCATCGCTGTCAGCGTGGCATCCTTGACCGTGATGAACTTTTCGGGGTTCTCGCTCATGCGGTCCGGGTCGTCATAGACCGGGTTGCGCACCTGCTTGGTGGTCTTGCGAAAGGTCAGCGTATGCCCTTTCACCGCCACCTTCAGCGGATCTGCGTTGAACTCGTCCGGGCCGCGCTGGATATGGGGCGCGGCACACACCAGAACCGCCTCCAGCCGCCCCTTGTTCTTCGACGAGACGGCATGGTCCATGCGCCGCTTGTGCCGTTTGCCGAGATTGGCAAGAGCCGCCTCGGCAGCCTTGGCCAGGCGCTTCATGACGCTGGTCCGCTCTTCTTCCGGCACCTTCATCGCGTCACGGCCCTTGTCGATCGCTGCCTTTTCGGCCGGGGTGCTGTCGATGAACTCGACCTCGAGGGCGATGCGCCCGCCAAGGTTCTGCGCCACCGCCAGCGCCCGCGGCTCGCCCGTGGCAATGTCCCAATGCGTGCCGGTCCAGACCGCATAGGCCGCCTTGCGGGCCTTCGACTGCGCCAGCACCAGCAGATCGTCGCCAAAATGGGCGAGCAGCCGTTCGGCGTTGTCGGTGTCCGAATGGTCGAGGCCAGCGCAGGCCCTGACCACGTCCATGTCGACCTTGCTGCCGCGCTTTGGCGCGGTGCCGGGCTCGCTATCTTCGATATCATCTGCGGGCAGCGGATCGTCATTGGCGGGGGTACGGGGATCCGAAGGACGGGCCGAGACGCGTGGCTCGGGCCCGAAGGCAGCCTGCGCCTGGCGCTGCGCCTCATCCAGAAGCGCAACGACCGCTTCCGGCATCGATGTCTTTTTCCTGCTCAAGATGCCTCCGTCTCGGCCGAGACGGCCATGCTTGCAAAGTCGTGGCCGTCGCGCGGCCAGATGATCGGGATCAGACGTCCCGGCCGGGCGTGACGCGCCCGGGCGCGTGCCATGGCCGAGGCGGTCATGACACGTTCCGAATCTCCATCGGCGAGCAACACCAGCTCGGTGACATGAGCAGCCACAAACATGGCGTCGGTAGTGTCCTGGTCGGGCTTGGGAACGGGGCCGGCCACCATCACGGGCCGCTCGACCAGGTTGCGGTCGGGCTTCGTCAGTGTCGGATGGGCGAAGCGCGACGAGGCCTCGGCCGGGCCGCTGAGATTGCCGAGGTCGCCGGCGGCGAAATAGAAGGTGTCGTCGCGAAAGCCCTCCCACCTGGCGAAGGCGAGGCCGTTCTCGATGCCCTCGCCGCCGACCCAGCGCGGCGCCGAAACATCGCCGGCAAGCGGGATCAGCCCACCTTTCTTGGTGCCGCGCATCTTCTTCGAGGGCAGAATTTCGCCCGTGGCTGGATTAAACAGCTCCGGCCGGAATTTCGGCGCGCGATCGAGATCGATCCAGGTGATGTGGCAGCCGACGACGAGGCCGGTGGCATCGATGAAGGGCGCGATCATCGCCGGGCCGGAATGCAGCATCTGCAACTGGCCACGGTCGTCCTCGCCATGCCAGTAGGGCTGATCGCCCGTAGCGCGCAGCCATTGCGCCGGCATGCCGCAACCCCGGCCAGCTAGGTAGCGGCGTGCCGTGCCGTGCATGGCGACCGGGTCGGCCGCTTCATAAATGCCGCGGGCCTTCTTGCGCTCACGCTCGCGGAAATCGGCCTGTGCCTGGGCCGTTCGGGCCGAGGACAGTTCGTTGTCCCGTTTCAACTGGTCGAGCCTCGCCAGGCGCGTTGCCCGATCTTCGTCGCTCTCGCGCTCGCCACCTTCAGGAATGTCCTCGCCGGTCACGATGGCGCAGGCCTCGAGAAGACCTTCGCGGCTCTTGACGTCGAGGCCATGCACATGAGCGGCCATGCCGATGGCGTCCTGTCCACCGACGCCGCCGGCGCGACAGTTCCACTTGTTCTTGGTGGTATTGAAGGCGAAGCAGTCCTTGCCGTGGCAAGCCGGGCAGGGCTGTGGATGTTCGTGGCCGGACTTGCGGAAGGCAAGGTCCAAGCGCTTGGCCGCCGCCTCGATCGTGACGCTGCGTGCACGCTCGACAAATTCTGCGATGGCGTGATTGTGCGTCATGTTGCCTCCGACGCGCAATGAAGACCGCACTCGACGTCGTATTCCATGCCGTCCAGCTCATCGAAGAAGCTTGGAGTGGACCGGACCTGCTCAACTAGGTCAGCGACGCGGTCGCGCTTGTCGAACCGCCCCCCTTGCTCTGTCTCCTGACGATGCCACCAACCTGCCTCGCTTGGAGTATCGCGGATGATCCGCTTGCGGATGCCCTTGCCTTTCTGGAAGCACAGCGTGCAGTTCCCTTCCCAGGGATGGAGGCCGAGGTCGAAACCTTGTGGCAGGGGGTGTATTAGTATCTTGGGGTCGACATTTCCGCCCAACCAGAATTTGAGCACTTGGGCCTTCGTGACCTTGGCTCGCGACAGCGGGTAACTGACGCTGCGGCCATCTTTGGCCGCGCGGTCCATACCGTTGAAAATACGGAGACCTTCATCATATCGAAGGCCGATGGTCTCGTCATAGCCGCCTGGCTCAAGGCCGAGGAGGTGGCGCATGAGCGCGAACATAGGGCGCACCTTCAGGAACTCGGTGCACCACCGTTCAAACCCGTTAGGCAGTCTCTGCTTCTGGCGGATCAGTGCCTCGAACGGCTCGCCATTCCGACTAGCACTGTTGAAACCTACCTGCTCAAACTCCGGATGACCGCGTCGCCACTCTACCCAGTGGATACGAACATTCCAGCGGGACCCGCACTCATGGACGAAACGAAGCGTCTCTTCACGCTCCTTGCCTGTGTTGGCGAATGCAACAACGACATTGTCAGGTAGGACACCATGGGTCGCCAGGATCTGATGCAGCATGTATGCCGAGGTGCGGCCGCCGGAAAATGAAATGAGGGCAGGCCCCTCGAGCCGATAGGCGTTCATTCCGCCGCCTCCAGCCATTCGGCCAGGTGGCTGCAATTGGCGGCGGCCAGCGCCTCGGCCAGCGGCGGCGACACGGAGTTGCCGCAGCAGGAAATCTGATCCGATTTCGGCAGCGGCTTGCCATTGAAGTCGAGGTCGATGATGTAGTCAGGCGGAAACCCCTGTGCCGAAAACAGCTCGCGCGGCGTCAGCATACGCATGCCGATGTCGACGATGGTGAAGACTTCGCCCTCGATCTCGACGGTGACGAATTCTCGCTCGTCCCAGAAGCCGTGCGCGCGCAGGAAGTCGGCGACCGTGCGCGCACGCGCGGCGACCTCGTCGGTGAAAGGCGGCCAGTCGACGGATGTCTCCACATGGCCGAAACGGTCTTTCACCGTCACGGTATGCGCCGGCTCATCGTGGCGGCTGCCGTCGCCGGTGCCATAGTATTTCTGCATGAACGGCGCGACGAGCATCGACTTGTTGGCACCGGCAGTCGCTGTCCCGGAAGGCTCGTCAAGGCTGTGACCGATCGACGTTCCGAACTGGCGGGACACGAATGCCGAAACCACGCCTTGGGTGCAGCCCTTATTGACGATGGTGGAAACGGGCTCGGTCGCCGCATGCCCGACGACGCCTGTGTTGTGCTGCGCAAGGAACGCGGCGGCGACGCACACATCGGCCTTGGCCGTGATCGTCGCTACCGGCTCGTCGCCACCGCGCGGGCGGTTCTGCCCCGCCCTGCCGCCACAACCGACCAGCGTCGGCACGGCAAGCGCATGCTTCACTCCACCGGCAACGACCGTGCCAAGGGGAGCCTCGATGTCAAGCGCGCGCGGTGCCTGTCCCTCACGCTCGCCATAGCCGGTCTGGACCAGCGTCGGCGCCAGCAAGACGTTCTGGTCTTTGGTGCTCGCCGTGATGGTGTGCGCCGGATCCTCGACGCTGCGGTTAGCCCCGCCCTGCTGGGCGTTGGACAGCACTGGCGCAATGACCGCATGACGGTTCTCGGTAACCACGGTGTGGAGAGGGTCGGCGACACTGGCTGATCGATCGATCGAACCGCTTCCCTCGCCATAATAGGCAGCAAGAACCGGCGCGATCACGCCCAGCGGCGCCGCCCCGCCAGGGCGCTTCTTGAAGCTGTTCGCCGTCACCGTCGCGAGTGGCTCGCGCGCATCGTGGCCCGTGGCGCCGGTGTTGAAACGGATCACCGAGGGCGACACGAGTCCGACGGCATCACGCGCCGCAGTCACGGTGTTCATAGGATCGTCGAGGCTCTGCCCCCGGAAATGATCGCCCTGGTGGTTGCAGACGACCAGAAACGGCTTCTTCGAATCCAGCACGTAGCGCTTCACGCCGCGCGCCACCCGGCTCATCGTCGCATCGGCAAGGGGCCGCACGGCGCGAAGGCCGTGCTTGGCCAAAATCTCGCCCGCCGTGTCGAAGATCGAGGGGCAGGGCAAAGACCAGTCGATGATCTCGGCCGCCGTGCGCCACGGCTGCTTCCTGCCGGCCAGCACATCCGGATCGCCGGGTTTGCCATGCGTCGGCTTCGGCCAGACTATCTTCTGATCGTCGAAGCGGACGATGACGAACAGCCGCTTGCGGATGGTCGGCGCGCCGTAGTCGCAGGCGCGCAGCTCGCGCCATTCGATCTTGCCGCCGAGCTTGCGCAGCGTCTTGCACCAACGTTCGAAGGTCCGGCCCCGCCCATCGGGGCAGGGCATCAACCCACGTTCCGTCTCGACCAGCGGGCCCCAATCGCGGAATTCCTCGACATTCTCAAGGATGACGACATCGACGGCGCCGCCGCTTTTCTGGATGCGCTCGACCCAGCCGGGGATGATCCACGCCAGGTCGCGGATATTGCGCTCAACAGGCTTGCCGCCCTTGGCTTTGGAGAAGTGCTTGCAGTCAGGCGAGAACCAGGCGAGCCCGATATGCTTTCCACGCACATAGTCGAGCGGGTCGACCTTGTAGACGTTTTCAGACAGGTGCAGCGTCTGTGGATGGTTCGCCTCGTGCAGCGCCAGCGCTGCCGGATTGTGATTGATGGCGATGTCGGGCGAGCGGCCGAGCGCCATCTCGATCCCGGTCGAGGCGCCACCGCCCCCGGCGAAACTGTCGATGATCAGCGGCGGATAGTCTGGTTGCTCAAGCATGGCCGGTCTCACCTTCGTCGATGCGGTATGGCCGGGTGTTGGCGATGAGATGCCGGATCGAACCGGCGCCGAGGCCGGTGCGCTCCTGAACCTCGCGCATCGTCTGGCCCATCTCGAAGAGCAGGCGCAGCCCCTCCGCCTGCATGGCAGGGGGCAGCATGACGAGGCGGTGCGGAGCGATGCTGTCGGGCGTGCCGAATGTCGGCCGCTGGACGGGTGCCTTCAGGAGCGGCTTCATTCTTCCGGCTCCCAGACGGACACGACATAGTCCTGCGCCGACACCAGGCCCGGCAGCCCGAAGGCAAAGCCGGAGCGGCCCACGATCAGCCTGCCGCCCCTGCCGTCCGGTGTCAGCCGCAGCTTGTTTCCGGCCACGATGCCGTTGGTCATAAGCTCCTGGCGCAGAGCTTCGACGCTGGCGATGACGGTTTCGAAGGCGAAGCTGAAGGCAATGGACTTGTCGCCAAATCCTGATTGCAGCAAGACCCAGTAGACATGCTTCTTTGACGTCTCAGCCATGGGCTGCCCTTTCTGTTTCAGTGCTCTTCCCGTGAAACATTTCCGGCGTTTCACGCATCTGGATTGCCGCTGTGGCGGCGGTGTAGAAGGCGCGGAAGGAGACCTGCAGCCAGTCGCAGACCGCGATGACCTTGGCCGCCGAAACCGATTGGCCGTTGGAAAGGCGCGACAGGTCCGACGGGGTGACGCCGATCTCGGCGGCGTTGATGCGCCAGCCGCGCCCGTCCGCCTCGAGCTTCTGGCGGGCCAGGCGCCCAAGCGCGCGATAGTTGAATTCGGCAAGCTGCTCAGCCATGGCGCCCGGCCTTTTTCAGGAACAGGGCCGGCTCTTCGCCGATCCAGTCGCACAGGGCGAAGAACTGGTAGGCGCCGGGATTGCGGGCGCGGGCGGCGCGCTGAACGGCGTCAAGCTCGACGCCGGCTTCCCGCGCCACCCGAACGACGGTCTTGTCGCGTGCGACCCTGCGCGCCTCGAGGAACAGGGCAAACACCTCGAAATCGATCAGCGCTGGTTCGTAGGCGTCGGCCTTGAGGGCGACGGCGGTCATTCCGCCGCCTCGCTGACCTCTGCCGCCTCGCGGATGCCGACATAGTCGAACAGGCTCGGCATCGAGAACTGCCGTTCCATCGCCTGGCAATGCGCCACGCCATCGAGGAAGTAGCCGGAATTGAGTTCGACCCCGACGCCGCGGCGGCCATGCTTGATGGCGCGATAAGGCACAGTCATCAGGCCGCCGAACGGGTCGAGGATCGTATCGCCGGGATTGGACAGCTGCAGGATCGCGCGATCGACGATGTCGAACTGCAGCGGGCACAGGTGCATTTCCTTGCCCTTGGCATGCTGCGCGCCATTGAGCGTCACCATCCGCGCCACGTCCGACCAGACGTCGTCATGGTTCGAATGCGGCGGCAGCAGCATGAAGGTCGGCGGCAGCGCGCCGCGCATCTCCAGGCCTTCGGCGAGCATGACGTGCTGCTCGAAGTCGTAGATCGCGTCGAGGTTGAAGGCTTTCCAGACCTTGTAGACCTGATCTGCCGGCAGGCCCTGGATATCCCGCGCCGTCAGCGGCCGGTCGCCGCTCGACCGGGTGAAGGCATGCGCATCGATCTGCCAGCGCGCCCGGCTGTAGCCGGCCTCGTTGATCCAGCGCTGGCCGTCGGCGTCCCATTCCTTCTTCGCCTTGACCACCGGCACGTCGGCATAGCTCTTCGACGTGTCCGACTGCGGCTTGCGGAACATCATCAGATATTCCGGCGTGCCGGCGCCCATCTTGGTCGCGTCCTTGCACTGCTCGGTCCAGCCCAGCCGATAGGTCTGGTTGTTCTCGCGCACCACGTCCGTGGTGATGGTCTTCATGCCCATGAAGGCGAAGCCATGCTTCTTGAAATGGTAGAGCGTGTCGGCGTGGAAGCTCGACACCGTCTGGAAGCCCATCCCGTTGATGCCGCCCGGTACGATCCGGTCCTTGACGTGGACGCAGGCCCAGCGGCCGGGCTGCAGCACGCGCAGCAGCTGCGGCGTCAGGAAGTCCATCTGCGCCCAAAAATGCGCGTCGTCGTCGGTGTGGCCGAAATCGTTGTAGGACGGCGTGTATTCGTACTGGGTCGAAAACGGGATCGAGGTGACGACCAGCCCGACCGAGTTTTCGGCCATGCGGCTGGTCTCGATCACCGTGTCGTTGTTGATGCAGGTGAAGTTCTCGCCCTTCACCTCGATGCGGTCGACGCCGATCGAGCGCTCCAGCGCCTTCGCCATGGCCTGTTCGTTGAGGCGGTACTTGCGGATGATCTCGCTCATCTTGGCCACCAAATGTTCGTGTTTTTTCCACTTCGCGATGAGCTTGCGCCGCACCTCGCGCTCGTTTTCCGTGAAGATGATGTGCAGCTCGACGCCGAAGGCCTGAAGGAAGCGCAGGATGCGATGGATGGCCTGGATGAAGTCGTTGAACTTGAACCCGATACCGAGGAAGATCGCCTTGTGACAGTGGCGCTGGAAGTTGCAGCCCGAGCCGGCAATGACCGGCTTTGCCGCCAAGTGCTGGATCTTGCCGTCGGAGAAGTCGAGGATCGCCTTTTCGCGTTCGTCGAGGTCCTGGGTGCCGTAAACCGACACGACGCCGGGAACGGCATCCTCGATCGCCCGCCGCTCGTCCTCGAGGTCGTGCCACAGCAGGAAATGATCCTCGGGCGCGCCGGACAGGATTTCCGTCATCTTGGCGATGCGGGTGTCCAGCGACTGGCGCTTTTCCCGCGCCGCGTCGATCACGCCGATGGCGGCATCGCGCAAAAGGATGCCCTGGCCGTCGCGTTCGGTCTCGCGGCCGAGAATGTCGGACTTGACCTCATGCCAGTGCACCTGCATCGGCGGCAGGTCGTAGCCCTCGTCGGAGAAGCCGAGATCCGAGGGCTTCTGCAGGAATATCGCCCAGGACGAAACCCACAGCCAGAACTCCTCCTCCTTGTGCGGATGGAGGGTCAGCTCGTCGGCCTTTTCCGAATTGCGCTTGAAGAAGCGGGTCTTGGCTTCGCCGACATCCATGATGCCGAGATAGGCGGCGTAGGCCAGCAGCTCGATATAGTCGTTGGGCGAGGGCGTGGCGGTGGCGACGAAGCGATAGCGCACGCCGGCAAACAGCCGCATGAACTCGCGAAAGGTCTTGGTGCCGCCAAAACCGCGCAGGCATGACGCCTCGTCGAGCGAGGTCACCGCAAAATGGCCGGGGTCCAACTTGCCGTCGCGCACCGGCTCGTAGTTGGTGATGTAGAGACCCGGCTCCACCGCATCGGCAACGCTGCGGATGAAGGTCAGCTTGATGCCGAGCTTTTGGGCGTCGCGCATGAACTCCTGGCGCACGCCGAGCGGCGCCACGATCAGCCCGCGTTCGGCGACGCCCGTCTCGGCGAGGATCGCCTTGAGGATGCCCGAGACGATTTCCAACTGGATGACGGTCTTGCCGAGGCCGAAGGCGGCGAAGATCGCACGGCATCCGCCCGCGATCGCCCACTGCACGATGGCGCGCTGGTGATCCTTCAGGAAGGCATGGATCGCCGTCGATGCCAGCAACAGGCCCTTGGGCGTGGCGACAGCTGCCTTGGCGGTCAGGAAGTCCTGATAGGCTTGCAGGGTCACGATTTCCCCCCGGTGGACGGCGAGCAAGCGCAGCAGAAGTAGCGTTCTCCGGCACGTCTCCAGCCGAATAGACGGGCGAACCGGTCGCGCTTCCGCCCGGGAAACGCGATCTGGCAGGGGCGGCTGAAGCATGTCAGGGTCATGCCGCGGCTCTTTCGGTCTCGGCGACGAGATGCGCCGCGCAATAGGGCTTGCCGCGCACGAGGACACGCTTGCAGCCGCAGACCAGCATCTCGGCGCTGGCCGGCGCATAGGGATCGCAGGCATAAAACAGGCAGCGGCCCTGGCCGATCGCGCGCGAGAACGGGATCGGCACGACGATGATGTCGGCGGCCCGGCGCGGCGGCAGCGGCTCCGGACGGAACATCGCGATCGCAGGGGCGGCGATGACCGCCCGCGCCGGCGCGGGCACGACGACCGTCCTGGCTGGCTTGGAGGCGACAGGGCGTTCGGTCTTGCTGGCCGTCTTGCGCTGGAAGCCTGCGGGCCGGACGAGCTTGCCCAGCGCACCGCTGGCGCGATGGATCCTGCCGACGACGGCGCTGCGCGAAATGCCCATGCGCGCCGAGATCTGGCTGGCGCTCAGGCCTTCCTCGACCAGTTCCTTCAACTGAGCGAACGCTTCCGGCGAAACCGCGACCGTCATTTTGCCCCTCCCTCGACCAGCGAGAGGCCGTTGCTGCGCGCGCCGGCGAGCAGGCGGCGAAGATCGGACAGGCCCTGTTCGAGCTTGCTGGCGGTCCGGTCCATTTCGGCCGCTTCGGTCGGGGTCAGCTTGCCATCGGAGAATGCGGCAGCACCCGCGGCCATCAGGTCGGCGGCCTGCCGGCAGGCATCGGCATGGCGCGCAAGGATGTTGCCGGTCGTGGCGGCAACACTGTCGGGATCGGCCAGGCGCCGGCCATTGAGTTCGGCCATGGCGCCGGTGACCAGCGGCATTCCGCATTCGGCCTGGAGGATCAGCACCGCCGGCAGCGGCATGATGTCGGGGTCGCCGGGATTGTTCCAGCGGCCGACCTGGCTCTTCGAGCTCGATGATTTCTCGGCGGCGCGCTCGATCCCGCCACAGCGTTCGATCAGGTCCTTTTGTGCCGCCTTGAGACGGTAGAACCATGCTTCGGAAATGTTGGACATGTGGGCTCCGGAAGACAAAAGAATTCCCGCGCCGGGAAAACCCGGCGTGTTTTCCCGTGGCGGGAAAGGCTCTGGCGGTGTCAGATCGCGGGCATGAAAACCCGCTTCACAAACTCACGGACTGGGACCAGGTGGCCCGACGGGCTCGAAAGCCTGCCGGGCGCCGGGGATACGGGCGGCGAGCAGAGCTCCTACGGAAGCAGTTGGGCTTCCGTGCCTCGACAGGTGCAGGGGGCCTTGCGAGCCGTACCTGACCGCCCTCGGTGTATGGGGGGAAGGGCCGATCATGCGTCGGCCCCGGAATGGGGGTGGCCGGTCCGGAAGGGGCCGGCCGCGACGGGAGGAGAGGGGCCGTCAAGACAGATTGCAATGAACAGGCTGGCCGAGATCTTTCCGCCGGTGCCACGCTCGACATCGCGAGCAAGGTCGACGCTCGGATTTCGAGCGCCGTTGAGAGCGCGAGTGAGCGTGCTCGGGGACCGTCCGATCCGTACAGCGAAGGTAGATAGGCTTTCGCCGGTCTCCTTCAAATAGTTCGCAAACGAGTTCATGGAGGTCAAATTGCCAAATAGGCAAAATTCTGTCAACGCAAATTTTGCCTATTTGGCTCTGGATGCATTTTGCCATACAGGCAAAATTGACTCCATGGATACCCCGACCTTGCCAAACCGCCTCAAGGAACTCCGCGAGGAACATGACATGACGATCGAACAGGTCGCGGAGGCCACAGGGCTTTCCGTGTCATATGTTTGGCGACTGGAAAGCGGCGCGAGAAACCTCTCCGTGAAGAACATTAATTTGTTCGCGCATGCCTTCAAGGTGGCGCCAGAAGAGCTGTTAGCAAAGCGTGAACGCACGGCCAGCAATACTGTCCCCGTAATGGGTCGTATAGGCGCGGGGGCTGAAATTACTCCGGATGACGAACAGGTGCCGCCCGAGGGGCTGTACGAAATCGAAACTATGTTCCCAGTTCCTGACGGAGCAATCGCTTTCGAGGTGGCGGGAGATTCTATGTGGCCCAGATACGACGATGGTGACATCGTAATCTGCTGGCGCCAGGGGATCGTTGCGGAGGAAGTCCTTGGCTGGGAAGCCGCAGTAAAGACCGCTACTGGCCATCGCTATCTCAAGCGTGTTGTGCGAGGTGCAGAGAAGGGAACCTACGATCTGGAAAGCCACAACGCTGCCCCTATCAGGGGCGTGAGGCTAGACTGGGTCGCCTCAATTCAGTCCGTCATCCGTTCCGGCCAATGGCGTAAGCTCTCCGAGGCAGCGCGCAGCACCCTCGTCAGAAAGATGACCGCCGCTGAATAGTGTCAAATAGGCAAAATTTGCCTATTTGACAAAAAATCCAGTTGACCGGAATTTGCCTATTTGGCAATATCCACTTCATCGCAACAGTCGATGGAGTGATCAGTGCAGCCTATAGTCGTTCATCGGCCCTGCGCGCATGGGAGCGGCGCTGTCGTCGACCTGGCGGGCAGGTCACAGCGGTGCAACCGCGAACATTCCTGGGAAGAAGCCGGCGCTTACTGCAGCCGTTGCGCGCCTCAGGACGGCCCAAGCCGCTACGAGCGGCGCCGCGTCTACCAAAGCTCTCTTCATCCCGAAATCCTCTCCCCCAGCCCCCGGCATCTCGGCGCCTTCGAAGGTGAGCGCAAGCGGCTGATGACGGCGATGGCCGGTTCGAGCGAGACGCTCGCGCGCGACATCGCAAGTTTCGTCTGGCTCTGCGCGTTCCTGATCGTCCTTGCCTTCGTCGCGGGGGCACTGTGATGACGCTCAGCCCTATTGCACCGGACCTGTGCCGCCTGCCCGGCGCAAGGATGCTTCTTGCAGCGTCTTCTCCAGCTCTTTCGCAATGTCGCGAACCGCTTCCTGCGCGGCCCGTATGGACCCGTTTTCGGGAGATTGACTGGCCGCAAACCGCGCCATGCCTTCCTCCACCGGCCGCAGATAGCCGGCAAGGGCTGTCGGCGGATGAGGCTGCTCTTTCGCCCAACTCCAGATCAGATGCGTCAGCATCGCCTCGAGGGCAAACTGGCGCCCGACCAGCTCTTCGAATTCTTCGTCACGTCTCGGCACAGGCACAACTCCATTGCTGCTGCGGCCATCTTGGGAATAACCGCGGCACCTGCAAGTCCGTCGTGATCTGCGTGGCCCTTCTTCTGGTGTTCGCAGCAGGGGGAGCGCTGTGATGACGTCCTTCCGCATTCATTTTGACACCGGCCTGCCGCTCGACCTCGAAGCCATGGATGCCCGCGACGCGCGCAAGCGCGCTGAAGCGGAAAGGCCAGGTGTCATCATCCGCAAAATCAAGCAATTGAAGGAGGCCGTCAGCTATGCACGCTGAGCTACCCGATATCGACACCGCGCTGTCCGCCATGCGTGAGGTTGTTGCCGCAGCCGACGCTTACAACGCCGCACATCCCGATGAACCCGAAGGGACAGGCCCTGAATGGGAACGCTGGACGTTGGCATTTGCTGCCGTCCGCACGCTCGTCTCCGACATCGACCAGGAGGCATCTCATGCACGCTGAAATCCGCCCCTCGTCGCAGATCCGCACCGTCTTTCCCGAACTGGACGAAAATCCGCATCCGCGTGCCATTGAGATGGCCGAGGCAATGCGTGAGTTCACAGCCCTTGGCAATGGCGGCCCGACCTTCCGCGATCTCATTCGCGAGGGTTTCACCTCGGCCGAGATCGCCGAGCACCATCGCCAGGCCGAGCAGCTGGCCCATGAGCGCGGCACCCGCCAGATCACGCCCGAGCCCGACCGGCTGGCAGAGCTGGTGGCCAAGGCCGTGTCGCCGGTTCCCAACCGCCTGCCGCTGCCTGCCGGCACCGCCGAGACGCAAGCGCTCTTCCAGGGTTGGGGGCATTATTGCACGGCGCGCGCCGCCTATCTGCTCGACCCCTGGCCGGGCCAGCGCGAGCGCTGCCTCGACAGGCTGCGCGATTACCTCAATCGCCTTCCGCTGCACCCGCGCTCGCGCAAGGACATCGCCCTCAAGGTCGCCGCGGCGCTGGCGGTCACCGCAACCTCGAAGAAGGTGGCCCAGTGACCGCAGCAGTCCGCATGTCTGACATCAGGGTGCCCAATTTCATGACCGACGGGTCGATCATGGATCTGGCTGCGCCGCGCGCCGACCATATCGTCTTTGCCGAAATGGCAAATGGCTTGTCCAAGATTGCCCGCTTCAACGGCCGCTACACGGCAATCGCCTATTCGGTCGGTCAGCATTGCGTGATGGGCGCGGACGCGCTGTTCAACGAAACCGGCGACCCGACGCTGGCAGGATATTTCCTGCTGCATGACGGCCACGAATATCTGCTCGGTGACATCAGCCGCCCGATGGCATTGCTCGTCGGCATTCTCCTGGGCGACGAGCTGACCAGCCAGGGCGTCACCCGGAAATGCGCCGCCGATGCCATGCGCAAGGCGATCGAGGCGGCAAAAGCCCGGATCGATGTTGCCATCTATGCCGCCGCGGGCATTCCGCCATTGTCGGGCATGCCGACCTACCGTCGCGCCGTCGCCAACATGGACGAACGCATGCTGGTCGCCGAGGCGAGGGTGCTCTACGGCGCCCGGGCGGCGGTGCCGCTGGCGCGCAACGACCTGCCGGCACCCAAGCTTACCGGCGCCATCAAGCCATGGGGTGCGATGAAGGCGGAAGAAGCCTTCATCGACCGCCTCGATCGTTATCTCGGCATCGTGGCGAGGGGCTGACCGTGTCGTCGATCAACCGCGTCACGCTCATGGGCCGCCTCGGCGCTGACCCCGAAATCCGCCGCATGAACAGCGGCGACCCGATCGTCAACCTGCGCGTCGCCACCTCGGAAGTCTGGCGCGACAAGCAGACCGGCGAGAGGAAGGAGCGCTCGGAGTGGCACCAGGTCGTCATCTTCAACAAGCGCATCTGCGAGGTCGCCGAGCAGTACCTCAAGAAGGGCAATCTCGTTTACCTCGAAGGCATGCTCTGCACCCGCAAGTGGGAAGACCAGGCAGGCCAGCCCCGCTACGCGACAGAGGTCGTGCTCAAGGAATTCAACGGTGAACTGAAGCTGCTGCCCCAGGGCAGCGGGCGGCAGGGCGCGTCGGGTCCCGACGACTATGGCAGCCAGAGCACCGGCGGATCGACCCGCCAGGAGCGCACCACCGACACTCAGTCGCACGGATCGCGCGATCTCGACGATGAAATCCCGTTCTAGGAGCAGGCAAATGGTCAAGACACCAACTCCGGCGCAATTAGCGCGAGCTGCCAAGCCGGCGGTCAACAAGCAGGTCGTCGATCTTACCAATGATCGCGATCGGTACCGCGCCTTGTGGAGCCAGAAACGTGACGAAGTCGTGCAGCTCAGGCGAAAGCTCGATGCAGCCAAAGCGTTTCTGTCCGCGGTCCGGACGGTTGCAGCGGCCGCACTGACGGTCAATGACGACGACGACGAAATCCCATTCTAGCCCGCGACTGCGGGCCGGTCGCAATCGACCGCCCCGTCCGGAGGTCAGCCCGCCGGCGCTTCCGTATCGGCCAAACCGACAGGCGGGCGAAACGACCGTGAGGACAATCCATGAAACGCATTCGCGATGCGCAAACCATTATCGGCATGCTCGAGGGCGGCGACCTCGCCGCCCAGCTCTCCCGCGACATCAGCGAGACGCTGGCCAAGCTCAAGGACCTCGGCGAGATCATGGGCCGAAAGGCCAAGATCAAGGGCAAGGTCACTCTGGCGCTCGACTTCGAGATGGAGGGCGGAGCCGTCACCGTCACGGCCGGCATCGAAACCAAGACGCCCAAGGCGCCGCGCGGCTCGTCCTTCTACTGGGTGACCGACGACGGCTCGCTGTCGACCGAGCATCCCCAGCAAACCGACATGTTCGGCGGCCCGCGCGACGCCGAACGCCGCACCAGCTGATCCCCTTCTTTCCTCAAGCCAAAAGGAACCATCGACCATGAACGACAAGACCGAAACCACCGAAGCCGCCACCCTTAACCTGCCGGGCTGCCTCGGCTTCGACCTTGGAGCGGCCGCCCAGCTCGGCACCAAGGCAAACGGGGCCGAGATCGCGATCCTGAAGAAGCCGGACGGCATGCTTGGCGTGCCTGACGAAGTTCCGGTCGGGCTTCTGCGTGGCGAAAGCCCGGAGTTCGAAAGCGTCGCCAGCCTGTTCGAGAACTACCGCACACATCCCGCCCGCAAGTCGGGCACTGCCCAGGTCCAGACCTTAGAATCTCTGGTCAACCTGACACTGCGCCACAAGACCGAGGACAGCGTTGTCTTCGCCAATATGGAATGGCGCAGCCCGTCCATCACCACCGTCGTCGACTATCACAAGAACGCCGCCGGCGGGCTGGCCGACAATGGCAAGCACAGGATCCACTACCCGTTCCCGCTTTCCGACGAGTGGAAGGCGTGGGTGGATAAGGACGGCCAGATGATGAAGCAGGCCGATTTCGCCTGGTTCCTCGAAGATCGCATTCCCGACCTGGCCAGCCCGACCGAGGACGAGAAGATCCGCTACGAGCGCGATTTCAACCTGACTTTCGCGACGCCGTCACAGGTGATCGAGCTGTCGCGCGGCCTGCAGGTCTTCGTCGACACCAAGGTCAAGAACACCGTCACCCTGCAGTCGGGCGAGGGGCAGATCTCGTTCGAGGAGACGCACAACGACGCCAATGGCAAGGCGCTCAAGGTGCCCGGCCTGTTCATGCTGTCGGTCGCACCCTTCTTCATGGGCGACAAGGTCCGCATGCCGGTCCGTCTCCGCTATCGTCCGGTCGGCGGCCAGCTGAACTGGTTCTTCAATATCTATCGCCCGGACCTGTTCATCACCGAGCACGTCCGCCACGCGCTGTTCGACATGCACGACAAGACCGGCGTGCCGGTCTTCGAGGGCAAGCCGGAGATGTCGGCATCGTGAGCAAGGTCCGCTTCAGCATCGCGCGGGAGGCATTGCTTCCCGCGCTGGCGCTGGCCGGCAAGGCCGTCGAGCGCCGCAGCACCATTCCCGTGCTGCAGAACCTGCTCTTTGCCGTGGAGGCGGGGAGCCTGAGGCTGACCGGGTCTGATCTCGATTGCGAGATCAGCTCAACGGTCGCCTGTCAGGCAACGTCGGCGGCAACCTTCACGCTGCCGGCCGGTACGGTTTATGACGCGGTGCGAAAGCTGCCCGAGGCCGTCGAGATCACCCTCGACGTCGAGAAGGACTTCGCGACGATCTCGGCCGGGCGCTCGCGCTTTCGCGTGCCGGTGCTGCCGGCAGGCGATTTCCCGTCGATGTCGTCGGGCTCCTTCAGCCATCATTTCGCGCTCGGCGCCGGCGCGCTCGCCCGCATGATCGCGATGGTGTCCTTTGCCATTTCGTCGGAAGAGACCCGCTACTATCTCACCGGCATTCACTGGCATGTCGGCGAGGACGCCGGTCAGAAGCTCTTCACTGCCGTGGCGACCGATGGCCATAGGCTCGCCCGCTTTCGCATCCCGATGCCGGAAGGCGCCGAAGACTTGCCCGGCATCATCGTGCCGCGGCGGACAGTCGGGCTGCTCAAGGTCCTGCTCGCCGACAAGGGCGAGGTCTCAGTCAGCCTGTCCGACACCAAGATCCTGTTCTCCACGCCAGCCGGGACGCTGGTGTCCAAGCTGATCGACGGGACGTTTCCCGATTACGCCAGGGTCATCCCGCAAGGAAATCCGAACCGGTTCTCGGTCGACAAGGCCACCCTGGCCGCGGCTGTCGACCGGGTCACTACCGTCTCGACGGAGCGCGGCAGTGCGGTGAAATTCGCTTTCGCCGCCGACGACGAACTGCTGACGCTTGCCGCCAACAACCCCGACGCCGGCAGCGCCACCGAGGACGCGGCGATCAGGTGCCTGGAAGGGACCGGCGTCGAGATCGGCTTCAACGGCCGCTACTGCCTCGACATACTCAATGCGGTCGAGGGCGAGCAGGTCATCTTCAACCTCGGCGACGCCGGCGCGCCCGCGCTGGTCGAGCCCGAACAAGCCGACGAACACGGTCTAAAGCCGCTCTTCGTCATTATGCCGATGAGGGTGTGACGATGGATGACGCTCCTTTCCAAGATCGCGTTCAACCATGGATGAGGGCCTGCTTTGGCCCGAAAATTAGCGCCGATAAGGTCGAACGCGGCGACCGGCTGCTCGAGGAGGTTTTCGAGCTGCTGCAGGCGGGTGGATACGACCCTGCGCGGGTCCTATCCTTGCGCGAATATGTCTGGGGCCGCGAAGTAGGCAATCCGGAACAGGAAGCTGGCGGCGTCATGGTCACCCTGGCGGCTTACTGCCTCGCGCATGGACTCGACATGCATGATGCCGGCGAAACCGAACTCGCCCGAATCTGGACGAGGGTCGACAAGATAAGGGCAAAGCAGGCCGCCAAGCCCAAGCACTCGCCGTTGCCTGTCGCATCCTCTCCCGCCGCAGCAGATGCAGGAGAGCCGGCCAAGGCGCTGAGGGCATCCGACATCCTTCGCGAGTGGTTTGGCGGCGACCGATACGCTCGAGACTACGAGTATTTAGACCAGTGGTTTGGCGGACAAGCCGAGCGCGTCGCAGCCTACATCCGCTCTGCCATCCCCGTCACAAGCACCGCGCCGACGCATCGCCATAAGAAGCGCGGCACCGAATACACGGTCCTTCTTGAAGGGCGTCTCCAAGTCGATGGCGACCTCGATGACGAAAAGGTTGTCGTCTACCAGGGCGAGGATGGGGCGGTTTGGGTTCGGCCAACCTACGAATTCAATGACGGCCGCTTCGAAGAGCTTCCCCCCGCCCCACGCAAGGCGAAGGGGAGCAAATAGATGGCTGAGCACTCCCTTATCGAATGGACCGACGCGACCTGGCAACCGATTACCGGCTGTTCCGTGGTCTCGCCTGGCTGCACCAACTGCTACGCCATGAAGCTCGCCGGCACCCGGCTGAAGCATCACCCGAGCCGCAAGGGCCTGACGCGCGACAGCAAGGCCGGACCCGTCTGGACCGGCGAAGTCCGCCTCAACGAGCAGTGGCTCGACCAGCCGCTCCGCTGGAAAAGGCCGCGCAAGATCTTCGTCTGCGCCCATGGCGACCTGTTCGCCGAGAACGTGCCTGACGCGTGGATCGACCGCGTCTTCGCCGTCATGGCACTGGCGCCGCAGCACACCTTCCAGGTGCTGACGAAGCGTGCGAGCCGGATGGAAAGATATGTCAGCGCGCCGGCCACCCAGGGCCGCATATACGACCTCGTTCTGTCTGAGGAGGTTCAGGTTGTCCTGATTGCCGATCCTGCTCTTGAAGCTTACGCGCCTCCGGGCCCCCGAGTGCATCTCGGAACTTGGCCCCTTCCCAACGTCTGGCTCGGCGTCTCGGCTGAGGACCAGACACGCGCCGACGAGCGGATCCCCGATCTACTGGCGACTCCAGCGGCGGTCCGCTTTGTCTCGGCCGAGCCGCTGATCGGGCCGATCAATCTCGAACGTATCGGCAACCTGGACCGCATCGCAGCAGCTTTCCCTGAAGTGGTGGAGCGCTGTCGCCGCGATGCTGCACCGAACAAGGTGTCAGGCTTGCAGATAGAGGCTGTCGGGAAAGCAGGGCAAGCCACCATTTTCCATCAGACACCCGACCACATGGGAGGCTTCTCGATCCGATTCCCTCGCCCATTCCCGCGTATCGACTGGGTCATCGTCGGCGGCGAAAGCGGGCCTGGCGCTCGCCCCATGCATCCGGCCTGGGTGCGGTCGCTGCGCGACCAGTGCGCCGCCGCCGGCACCGCCTTCTTCTTCAAGCAGTGGGGAGAATGGACCGCCTTCTACGATCGTGATGTCCAGGATCCAGACTGGCGACATGTGCCAGGCGTCGACAATCAAATGGGCCGTGGCGCCGAGCGCTGGCTCAATCTCGCTGGCGGCTGCGGCTTTCATGGCGAGCGACTTGTCGCTGTCCGGAACGTCGGCAAGAAGTCTGCCGGCAGGCTCCTCGACCTGCAGGATCACAGCTCGTTCCCAGAGGTAGTGCAATGATCGACCTTCCCAAGCTCGCCATATCGATTCGGCAGCCCTGGGCGCATGCCATCGTGCATGGCTGGAAGGACATCGAGAACCGCACCTGGTCGACAATGGTTCGCGGCCCGATCTGCATCCATGCCAGCAAGTACGACAAGCGCAATTTCGCCGAGGATGCCGAAGGGTACCGCGGCGCGCTGGACATCGTGCGCGCCTCGTTCGATGTGCCGAACATCGCCTTCGACGACCTGACCTTCGGCGCGATCGTCGGCGTCGCGGACATTGTCGATTGCGTCACCGATCACGCCAGCCCCTGGTTCTTCGGCCCCTATGGTTTCGTGCTCGCCAATGCGCGGCCGATCACTCCGATTCCGCTCAAGGGCAAGCAAGGCTTCTTCGAGTGGCGCAAGCACCTGGCGCCGGATGAGCGACCGGCCGAGCCCGCGCCGGAGCAAGGGGTGCTGCTGTGACCCAGCCCGTCCGCGTCCAGCTTTCGCGCAAGAAGGGCTGGAAGATGCCCGAGAACACCGTGAAAGTGAGCCGGCCAGGTCGCTGGGGCAATCCGTTTCCAGTGGATCACGAAGGCACGTCCATGCACTGCCTGTCGCTTGGCTTGGATATGGAGGATCGCACTGATCGGGCGACGGCCGCAGTAGATCTGTTCCGAGCATGGGTTTGCGGGGGCAAGGTCAACGAACTGGTGGCGACCTTTCTACCTTGCTTCGGCGAGGCACCGCTCGTCCGACACATCCAACGCGACCTGCGCGGCAAGAACCTCGCTTGCTGGTGCCGGCCTGACCAGCCGTGCCGCGCCGATGTGCTGCTCGAGCTTGCAAATTCGGGAGGAGGCTGATGGCTCGGCGACCGTTCATGCGCCCAAGCGACCTCAGGACGGCCCTTGCTGTGCTGAAGGAAGCAGGTGTTGAGCCGGCTGCGCTGGACATCATGCCCAACGGCACGCACCGCTGGCACTTTACGAAGCCTTCCGGCAATGATGAAGATGACCTCGATCGCGAACTCGCGGCTTTCGAGGCAAGACATGGTCATGGTTGAATTGAAGGGGCTGCACACGGTCAAGGCAAAGGGCCGGACCTATTATTACGCCTGGCGCGGCGGCCCAGCGGTCAAAGGTGAGCCCGGCACGCCCGAGTTCCACGCCTCCTACAACGAGGCTGTCGAATCCAGATCGGCGCCGGATGGCAACAAATTCCGCGCGCTGGTCATCCGCTACAAGGCGAGCAAGGACTACAAGGACCTGGCCGATTCGACGCGCCGGAACTGGGGGCCGTGGCTGGATCGGATTTCCGATCATTTTGGCGATCTGCGCATCGCCCAGTTCGACCGGCCCGAAAAGATTAGGCCGTTCATCCGCAAATGGCGCGGCGGATATGCCGAAACGCCCAGGGCTGCAGATTACGGCATGCAGGTGCTCTCGCGCGTCCTGTCCTATGCGGTCGATCCGCTCGGCAAGATCGCGACCAATCCCTGCGAAGGGATCAAGCAGCTCTATTCAGGCTCTCGGGCGGAGATCATCTGGACGGATGCCGACATTGCCCATCTCAAGGCGACGTGCTCGGCCGAGGTCGCGCATGCGGTCGACCTTGCTGCCCATACAGGGCTCCGCGTCGGAGATCTGATCCGGTTGTCATGGTCGCATGTCGGCGAAGACGCGATCGTCATCACCACGGGCAAGAGCAGGCATCGGCGCGAGGCCGTGATCCCGCTCTATCAGGAACTGCGCGACGTCCTCGCCAGGATACCGCGGAACTCGCCGGTGATCCTCACCAGCAGCAAGAAACGGCCATGGGTCAAGGATGGGCTTGGCAGTTCATTCGTCAAGGCCAAGCAGGATGCCTGGCCCGATGGCGAGAACCTCAACTTCCACGACCTGCGTGGAACCGCGGCAACGAAATTCTACATCTCCGGCCTGACAGAGCGTGAGATTGCCGAGATCATGGCGTGGGATGAAGACCAAGTCTCGAAGATCATTCGCCGCTACGTCAGCCGCGGCGCCGCCATCAAAGAGCGAATCCAAAGGCTCAATGAGGCCAGAAAGAGAACGTAGTCTGTAAAACTGCCTGTAAAACCGCCCATTTTCGACGGCCACCAAATCAGGCGCAAAGCCTTGCGGGGCAAGGTGGAGCGGGTAGCGGGAATCGAACCCGCGCGTTCAGCTTGGGAAGCTGACAAGCTACCATTACATCATACCCGCGCACCAACTTGGTTAGCATCAGTCGTGCGCAACGGCAATCGGCGATCTGACTCGCGTCCGCGCTGTGAACGGAAATCGATCTGAAGCCATTCTCTCGGCGCTGGAAACCCTGATCTATACTACGGGGGACTGTGGCGTCGCATAAGCCAAGCTGCGGCGGGAAGTCTCCCCGCTCTTGAAGCGCGCTCGGCAATCGCGATATTCCGGGTAGGAACCAAGAATCGCAGGAGAGTGAGCTTGAACGGAATGGCGCGTTTTCTCGGCGATAGCCCGATCAGGGTTCTCGTCAAGCTCCTGGTGATCTCCTTCCTGGTCGGTATCGTGATGAATGCGTTCGGCTGGTCGCCTTACGACGTCCTCTACGGCGTCCGGGACTTCTTCCTCGACCTTTGGCGCACGGGCTTCCGCGCCATCGACCGGTTCCTCGGCTACATCCTTCTCGGCGCTGCGATCGTTGTACCCGCCTTCATAATCCTGAGGCTGTTCAGTCTCCGCAAATAGGCTCAGGCAAAAGCTGCGGCCGTTTCGAAGAGTATCGCGTGGCGCCTGGCCAGGGCTTCGACATCGCTCGAATAGCCTCCGCCGATCACGCCGCAGACGGGCACGCCTGCCTTGCGGAAATGCTCCAAGACGAGGCGTTCGCGCCGCCGCAGGCCGTCGTCGCTGAGCGCCAGCCGGCCGAGCCGGTCGTCGCGATGCGGATCGACACCGGCATTGTAGAAGACGATGTCCCATGGCCTGCGCCGAGACAGGCCCTTGAGGGCCTCGGCCAGGATTTCCAGATAGGCATAGTCGCCGGTGCCGTCCGGCAAGCCGATGTCCAGGCAGGATGCGACCTTGCGCACCGGATAGTTCTTTTCGGCATGCATGGAGAAGGTGAAGACAGCCGGATTGTCGGTGAGAATCTGCGCGGTGCCGTCGCCCTGGTGGACGTCGAGATCGACCACAAGCACGTTTTCGGCGCGGCCTTCGGCAAGCAGCGCCAGCGCGGCTACGGCGACGTCGTTGAACGTGCAGAAGCCGGCGCCCTGGCCGCGCCGTGCATGATGGCTGCCGCCTGCCGCGTTGCATGCGATGCCATGGGCGAGCGCGAGCCGCGCGGCAAGCAACGTACCTCCGGCGGCGAGCTGGGCGCGGCGCGACACGCGCTCGCCGACCGGAAACCCGATCTCGCGCTCGACAAGCGCCGGAACAGTGCAGGCCAGCACCTGTGCGACATAGGCGGGGTCGTGCGCCAGGCAGAGCAATTCCGGCGAAATAGGCTCGGCGGCGGTAAGGCCCGAGGTGAGCCCGAGCGCTTCCAGTTGCTGCATGAGATGCCGGTACTTGCCCATGGGAAAGCGATGGCCGGCTGGAAAGCCTGCGTCGTAGTCGGGGTGGCTGACGATCTGAAGCGGCATGACGACTGCTGAACCAGGGCTGGCATTGGATTGGACGCCGAGCGTAGACGGTTGCACTGCCGGGCGAAACCGGTGCAATTGCGCCGCCGGCTGGAATCACGCCGCGGGAGGGGAATACATTGGAAGCAGCGTCGCAGGTCAAACGTATCTCGGCGTTTGACGTCAACAATCGCACGGTGCTCGCGATCGCGGTGCCGATGACGCTCGCATACCTCACAACCCCCTTCATCGGCCTCGTCGGTACGGGCGTGGTTGGCCAGTTCGGCGACGCGGCGCTGCTCGGAGGCCTCGCCGCCGGTGCGGTCGCCTTCGACGTGGTCTTCACCAGCTTCAATTTCCTCCGGGCGGGCACGACCGCCTTTGTAGCGCAGGCCTTCGGTCGCGACGACGCGGCGGAAGAGCAGGCAATCTTCTGGCGGGCGGCGATCATCGCGGTGGTCGCCGGCATCGTCCTGGCGCTCACCGCCCCGCTCACCTCGCTTGCCGGGCAGTGGTTCATGTCCGCCGAGGCTCGGGTCAACGAAACGCTCGACACCTATGTCCGCATCCGCATGCTCGGGGCGCCCTTTGCCCTGATGAACTACGCCATCCTCGGCTACGTGCTCGGCCGCGGCGAAGGGGGCTTCGGATTGCTGCTGCAGGTGACGCTCAACGGCGTCAACATCGCGCTTTCGATTCTGCTCGGCCTTGAATTGGGCTGGGGTGTCGAAGGGGTGGCCTGGGCTGCGGTGGTGGGTGAGGCGGTGGGCATGATGGTCGGCCTGGCAGTGCTGCTGCATCGGTTTTCCAAAGGCACACGGCTGAAGCGCTCGCAACTGCTCGATGTCGAGGCTTTCCGCCGCATGTTCGTTCTCAACCGCGACATCATGATCCGTTCGTTTTCGCTGCTTGCGGCCTTCGCGCTGTTCACCAGGCAGGGCGCGCAGTTCGGCACAGTGACGCTCGCGGCGAATGCGGTGCTGATGAACTTCTTCCTCGCCGCCGGCTTCTTCCTCGATGGCTTTGCAACGGCCGCCGAGCAACTCGCCGGCCGTGCCGTCGGGGCCCGCTACGAACCTGCCTTCCGCAAGGCCGTCTCGTTATGCGCCATCTGGGGCTTTGCCCTGGCCGGCACGATGACCACGGTCCTGCTCGTGTTCGGGGCCGACCTCATCGCGCTGATCTCGACGGCCGAGGACGTCCGTGCGGCCGCCGTGGCATACCTGCCCTGGGCTGCCTTCACGGCGCTGAGCGGGGTCCTGGCTTTCCAGATGGACGGCGTGTTCATCGGGGCCGCATGGTCGCGCGACATGCGCAACATGATGATGCTGTCGCTCGGCATCTTCGTCGCAGCACTTCTGACGCTGGCGCCGGCATTCGGCAATGCCGGTCTATGGGCTTCGCTGCATCTGTTCCTGATCGCGCGCGGCCTCTGCCTCCTGGCATTGCTGCGGCCGCGCGCCCGGGCGACCTTTCAGAAGGGCGTCGCCGCCCACTGATCGAGCTTGCTGTCACGCAATTCGGCAATGCTCTTGAGGCCTTCGCGCTGGGCGAAGTTGGACATGCCGCGCACGATGCGTGCCGGCAGCGACGGACCGGCATAGATCATTCCGGTGTAGAGCTGGACCAGGTCTGCGCCGGCACGGATCTTCTCGAGTGCCGTCTCGGTGGAATCGACGCCCCCGACACCGATGATCGCCCGCTTGGGACCGAGCAGCTTGCGCATCCGCGCGAGCACCGCCGTCGAGCGCGCAAACAGCGGTTTGCCGGACAGTCCGCCCGTCTCGCCGGTATGGGCCCGGCTGCTGAGCGACGGACGCGTGATCGTGGTGTTCGACACGATCACGCCTTCCAGCGCGTTCTCCGTCACCACTGCGGCGATGTCCTCGAGTTCGGCTTCGTGAAGATCGGGTGCGATCTTGAGGAAGATCGGTACGGTGAGGCCCGTTTCCGCCCGCGCGGCCACGACGGCGGCCAGCAACTCGGCAAGCTGCTCGCGCGCCTGCATGTTGCGCAGGCCCGGTGTGTTGGGCGAGGAAATGTTGACGGTGAGGTAAGAGGCGTGGCGGGCGAAGCGCTTCACGCCGATAGCGTAGTCCGCGACGCGGTCGGTGCTGTCCTTGTTCGCGCCGACATTGACGCCGACGATGCCGGGCCTGCCGGCGCGCGCGGCGAGCCGCCTTTCAGCGGCGTCATGACCCTCGTTGTTGAAGCCCAGGCGGTTGATGACCGCATCGTCTTCGACTAGGCGGAAGATGCGCGGCTTGGGGTTGCCCGACTGCGCCAGCGGGGTCACGGTCCCGACTTCGGCGAAACCGAAACCGAGGCCGAGCAGGGCGTCCGGAACCTCGGCGTTCTTGTCATAGCCTGCCGCCATTCCGAGCGGATTTGGGAAGTCGAGGCCCGCGACCCTGACCTGGAGGCGCGTGTCGTGGGGAGCACGGCCGCCGACGGGCAGGCCGCATCGCAGTGCCTTGATCGACAGGCCGTGGGCGGCCTCCGGATCGAAGCTGAAGAGGACGTGGCGGCCCAGCCTGTCGAGTGCGCTCATTCCTGTTCGAACTCCGGAAAATCGTGGATGCCTTCCGCATTGAGCGGCAGCGGCTTCGCCCAGATGGCAGCGTTCGTCTCAAGCGGGGCGTAAAGATGGGGGAAGAGGGCGCCCCCGCGCGAGACCTCGTATTTCAGCGCAGTGCCGAGTTTGCCGGCGTCGATGGCTACCAGAAGCAGGCCATGCTGGCCGGTAAAGTGCTTGGCAGCCGTCTCCTTCGCCTGCTCGGCGGTCGAGAAGTGGATGAAGCCGTCTGCGAGGTCTACCGGTGCCCCCTCGAACACGCCCTTGCGCTCGGCTTCCCGCCACATCGGCTCGGGACAGATCTTGTAGATAATCTTGGTCATATGCGCGCTATAGGCTGAAAGCACGAGGCGGGGAAGGGTGGCCGCGGCCCGCCCCACCGCAATTTGGGCCTATTGCGGCGCGACAATGCCGCTGCCGTGTGAATGGAGAATAACCATGCGTTCCAGCGCCTTCCTGCTGATCCCCTTGCTCGCCGGACTTGGCGCCGGACCAGCCTCCGCGGCCGAGACGCAGCGCTTCCAGATGGAAAAAACCGACAAGGGCTACGTGCGGATGGACACCCAGACGGGCGAGATGTCGATCTGCGAGGAACGGAGCGGCCAGTTGGTGTGCAAGCTCGCCGCCGACGAGCGCTCGGCGCTGCAGGACGAGATCGGCCGCCTGCAGACGGAACTCAAGGCGATCGAACAGCGCGTCGTGAAGCTCGAGGGCTCGCTCACGGCCAAGCTCGAATCGACCTTGCCGACCGAAGAGGAGTTCGAGAAGACGATGGGCTACATGGAGCGGTTCTTCCGCAGCTTCATGGGCATCGTCAAGGACTTCGAGAAAGAGGACAAGGCAGGGCAGCCCGCGCCGGCTCCGGACAAGACCTGAGCGCCGAGATGGGCCATTTGCCTTAAAGTTGAGCATGACCGACGGCTTCGGTGGCCGTTTTGTCTTTAAGTGCTTGAAATGACGCCGACGGACCGCATAATCGCGCCGGACGGTCCCGGGCGCGCAGATGGCCGGGACTTTGGGAGGGACACAGTGTCGGCTGGCCACAAGTTCGTCATCGCGGACGATCATCCGCTTTTCCGCGGTGCCCTTAAGCAGGCGATCGCCGGCCTTGCCGACGTATCCAGCGTGCTCGAGGCCGGCGACTTCGAAAGCGTTAAGGCGATCGTCGCGGCCAACGAGGACCTAGATATCGTGCTGCTCGATCTTTCGATGCCGGGGGCTAGCGGCCTTTCGGGGCTGATCTCGCTGCGCGGCATCCATGCCACGGTGCCGGTGGTCATCATCTCCGCGCATGACGACCCCGAGACCATACGGCGTGCGCTCGAACTGGGCGCCTCGGGCTTCATCTCGAAGTCGGCGAGCATGGACGAGATCAGGAACGCGGTGGAGACCGTTCTGTCGGGCGAGATCACCGCGCCCGGCGACATCGACCTCGGCGTGGAGCGCGATCCGGAGATTTCCGATCTCATCAAGCGCCTGCAATCGCTGACGCCGCAGCAGACGCGGGTGCTCGGCATGCTCGCCGAGGGCTTGCTGAACAAGCAGATCGCCTACGAACTCGGCGTTTCGGAAGCGACCATCAAGGCGCATGTCTCGGCGATCCTGCAGAAGCTGGGCGTCGACAGCCGCACCCAGGCGGTGATCCTGCTGTCCAAGATCGGCGGCGAGCCGCGGCCTGCGGTCTGACCCTATTCGGCGGCGTGTGCCATGCGCCGCATGCGGTTCATCAGCGAGCGTAACTGCGCGGGCTTGAGCGGCTTGTTGATCACCGCAACGTCGATCTCGTCGGCTGCGGCCCGCACCTCGTTGGACCGGTCCGCGGTGATCAGCACCGCCGGTGTGGCTTCCCCGAATGTCCCGCGCATGGTGCGGATGACGTCGAGACCGTGCTCCCCATCGAGATGGTAGTCGGCGAGGATGATGTCGGGGGGCAGAACTCCCTCGGGGTCGGCCGCGAACTCCGCCGAGCCGGAATAGGTCCGCACGACGCAGCCCCAGCCCTCGAGCAGGAGCCGCATGCCCTCGAGGATGCGGGCGTCGTTGTCGATGCAGACAACCGACATGCCGTTGAGCGCCGTCGCCGCCTGCATGCGCGGCCGCTGCGAGGTCGTCGCAGGCAGCGCCTCGGCTGTGGTCACCGGCAGGATGACCGAGAAGCGCGTCCCCTTGTTCTTCTCTGACTGGATCTGGATTTCGAGCCGCAGCACGCGCGCGATGCGGTCGACGATCGAAAGTCCCAGTCCCAGCCCCTGCGCCTCGCGCATGCCATCGTCGAGGCGGGTGAACTCGCGGAACACCGTCCCGAGCTTATCGGCGGCGATGCCTATGCCGGTGTCGATGACCTGGATCTCGGCAAGTTCTCCGCGTCGCCTGACCCCGACCAGGATCTTGCCGCCGCGGGTGTATTTGATGGCGTTGGAGACGAGATTCTGGATCAGCCGCCGCAACAGGTTGCGGTCGGTATTCACTGCCAGCTTCGACGGCACGATTACGAGGTCGAGGTTCTTTGCTCGCGCCATGGGCAGGAAGTCGGTGCCGATCTGGCGCAGCAGCCCGTCGAGACGGAACACTGTTTCCGCAGGCTTCATGGCACCGGCATCGAGGCGCGAGATATCGAGCACAGCGCCGAGGATCGTCTCCACCGATTCGAGTGAAGACTCGATGTTGCGCGCCGCCTGGCCCGCGTTCCCCTTGCCGGCCTTCTCGATGAGTGACGAGCAATAGAGGCGCGCGGCATTGAGCGGCTGCAGGATGTCGTGCCCGGCAGCTGCTAGGAAGCGCGTCTTGCCGAGGTTTGCCTCCTCGGCGAGCATCTGCGCCTGGGCCAGTTCCTCGTTGACCCGGGTCAACTCGGCGGTGCGGCTCTTGACGCGCTGCTCGAGCGACTCGTTTGCCCGCTTGAGCGCGAGGTCGGCGGCAACACGCGCCGAGATGTCGGTGTAAGTCGCCACGATGCCGCCATCCGGCATCGGGTTCGAGCGCATTTCGATGATCCGGCCGCTGGCCTTGAGTTCGATCTGCCATGGCCCGCCGAAGCCGGTCAGGCGGTTCAGCGTGATGACGCGCGAGGTCTGGGGGATGTCGCCGCGGGCGACCAGATAGCCAAGGATGCGGTCGATCGAGACGCCGACCTGTCCCATGTCATCCGGCAGGTCGAACAGCGAACGGTATTGCCGGTTCCAGCAGATCAGCCGGAAGTCCTGGTCGAAGACGGTGATGCCCTGTTCCATCTGGTCGAGCGCGATCTGCAGCAGGTCGCGGTTGTGCTGCAGAGCTTCCGTGGCGTCGTCGAGCAGCCGGAACGTGTCCTTGGCGGAGTTGTCGCCGCGCTTGAACAGCAGCGACAGGATCAGCCGTGCCGATGACGAGCCGACCGCACTGGCGAGCAATTGCTCCGAGAAGCGGATCACGTCCATGCCCGCTTGCTCGTTGCCGTTGAGCTTGCTGCCGCTCTCGTTCTCGAAGGTCTGGAACGACCGTTCGGTGCGCTCGACGCCCAGGTAGCGGGCGATCGTGTCCTTGAGGTCGTTGATGGTGATCGCGGTGCGGAAGCGGCGCAGGCTCGGCATCGGGCTCGTATCGCGCGGCACGAAGATGGAGGCCTGGATGCGTTCGAGCGGCACCGAGGCACGCGTCAGCGAGCCGAACACGAAGAACAGCGTGTTGATCGCCAGGCTCCAGAGGACGCCATGGTTGAGCGGTTCGGCGGCGGTGCCGAACAGCGCCTGCGGGCGCAACGCCTCGATGCCGAACAGGCCGTCGGTGATGATCGAGGCGTCCGGGGATGCCAGCGACGGCAGCAGCAGCGTGTAGCACCAGGTGGCGATGCCGGCCGTCATGCCGAGGGCGGCACCTCGGGCGTTGGCGCGGCGCCAGATCAGGCCGCCGATGAAGGAAGGCGCGAACTGCGCGATCGCCGCGAAAGACATCAAGCCGATGGAGGCAAGGCGCGTGTTGTTGGTGCTTTCGCGATAGTAGAGGAAGGCGATGAACAGGATGATGAAGATCGAGGCGCGGCGGATGTTGAGGATGATCGCCGACCAGTCTTCCGTATCGCCCGACTTGGTCTTGATCAGCCGGCGCACGAAGATCGGGATCACCAGGTCGTTGGAGATCATGATCGACAGTGCGACGCTTTCCACGATGACCATCGCGGTCGCTGCCGACAGGCCGCCGACGAACGCCACCATCGCCAGGAAGTCGTGGCCCTTGAACAGCGGCAGCGATAAGACGTAGAGGTCGCCGGTCGTGGCGGAGCCGACGATGGCGATGCCCGCGAAGGCGATCGGCAGTACGAACAGGTTGATCGCCACCAGATAGGCCGGAAACACCCAGGCTGCGGTGCGCAATTCGCTTTCGCTGCGGTTCTCCACGATCATCACGTAGAACTGGCGCGGCAGCATGATGATGGCGAAGCCGCTCATGACGGTGACGACGAGCCAGGTTCCGAGCGAGGTGCCGTAGCCCATGGCGTCGCGGACCTGCTCGCTGTTGGCGAAGCTGTCGAACATCGCGCTTGGGCTGCCGAAGAGGCTGAACGTGACCAGCAGCCCGATGGCGAGGAAAGCCACAAGCTTGACGATGGATTCGACCGCGACCGCGAGCACCAGCCCGTTCTGGTGCTCGGTCGCGTCGGCGTGGCGCGTCCCGAACAGCACCGCGAAGAGCGCCAGAAGCAGCGCGACGACCAGGGAGATGTCACTCACGAACGGATCGAAGGACGGCGGGGACCCGGTGTAGTGCTCGACCATCAGGCTGACCGAACCTGAGATCGCCTTGAGCTGCAGGGCGATGTAGGGGATCGCGCCAACGGTTGCGATCAGCGTCGCGATGGAGGCGACCGAAAAGCTCTTGCCGTAGCGTGCACCGAGGAAGTCGGCGATCGAGGTGATCTTCTCGGCCTTGGCCAGCTTGATGATGCGGCCGAGCAGCGGGAAGCCGAAGATGAAGACCAGGATCGGGCCGATATAGATGGCGAGGAACTCGAGCCCGCGTTCGGAGGCTAGACCCACCGAGCCGAAGAAGGTCCAGGACGTGCAGTAGATCGCGAGGCTGAGCGCATAGATGAAGGGCCGCGGCCGGCCCGGCCCCCAACTCGCGGAGCGGCGGTCGCCGATGCTCGCAATGGCGAACAGCAGCGTGACATAGGCGATGGCGATGAGGACGACGGCCAGGCCCTGCAATTCTTAGCACTCACTCCCTGCAAAAAGGTCTTTCGCCTTTGCAGCGAAGGCAATCACAGCTTCACGGGCAAGTCCATTATCCTTGTCTCCTAGAAGAGGTCCCGCAGGGGCAGTTTCGACCTCTGTCGTTGTACGGGTTTTGCCGAATGGTGTTTTTGCTATGTTGGCGCAAGTTGAAGCGGGCCAGACGCTGCGATTCGTGGCGCAGCAGATCATCACAAGGAGGGTTCGATGCTAAAGGAATTCCAGGAGTTCATCTCCAAGGGCAATGTGATGGACCTTGCCGTCGGCGTGATCATCGGCGGTGCCTTCGGACTAATCGTGTCGTCCCTGGTCGCCGACATCATCATGCCAATCATCGGCATGGCCGGAAGCGCGGACTTCTCGAACTACTTCCTCCCTCTATCGGACGCGGTGACCGCGACTTCGCTGGCGGAGGCGAAGAAACAGGGGCCGGTCTTCGCGTACGGCAACTTCATCACCGTTGTCATCAACTTCCTGATCCTCGCCTGGATCATCTTCCTGATGGTCAAGGGCGTGAACACGATGCGCCGCAAGCTTGAGAAGGAAAAGGCGGCCGAACCGGCGGCTCCGCCCGCAGCCGATGTTCAACTCCTCACTGAGATCCGCGATCTGCTTGCAAAGAAGTAACCGGCTCGCTGGCATCCAGAAAAACCCCTGCGTGGCTGGTCCACCGGGGGTTTTTTAGTCTTCGGCAGCGCGCTAGGACTGTGGCCCACGCCAACGTCTAGCGGAAAGATCATGAGCCTCATCGATATGGTACGCCCCGAAGCCCGCCTTGCGCCTGTCAGCGGCATCGAGGCGGTGGCCAACTACGGGCGCGAACGCGCCGGCCTCATCCCGCTATGGGCCGGCGAAGGCGACATGCCGACGCCCGCCTTCATCAGCGATGCCGCGGCGCGTGGGCTTTCTAACGGCGAGACCTTCTACACCTGGCAGGCGGGCATTCCCGAGTTGCGCCAGGCGATCGCCCGCTATCACCAGCGCCACTTCGGCAAGAGTTTCGGCGACAACGAGTTCATCGTCACCGTCGGCGGCATGCAGGCGATCACCATGGCGCTCGCGGCAACGGCGGGCGCGGGCGACGAAGCACTCTATCTCGCGCCGGCCTGGCCGAACTTTGCGGGTGCTGCCATTGTTGCGGGCGTCAAGCCGGTGCCGGTGCTGCTCGACATGACCGACAATGGCTGGTCGTGCGACGCCGAAAAGCTCGCGGCTGCGATCACGCCGCGCACCAAAGCCATCTTCGTCAATTCGCCGTCCAACCCGACGGGCTGGACCGCCGACCGCGAGACGTTGCAGGCGATCCTCGACCTCGCGCGCAAGAACGATCTCTGGATCATCGCCGACGAGATCTACGCGCTGTTCTACTATGGCGGCGGCCGGGCGGCATCCTTCATGGACATCATGGAGCCCGAGGACAAGATCCTGTTCGTCAACACCTTCTCGAAGAACTGGGCGATGACCGGCTGGCGCGTCGGCTGGCTGAAGACGCATCCCTCACTCAGCCGCATGTTCGAGAACCTCGTGCAATATTCGAGCTCGGGCGTGGCGCAGTTCATGCAGCGCGGCGCGATAGCCGCCCTCGACGAGGGCGACGGCTTCATCGCCGAACAGGTCGCACGCGCAAGGCAGGCGCGCGACATCGTCTGCCGGCTGCTGGGCGAGACGGGCCGGGTGCGGTTCAGTGTTCCGCCGGCGGCCTTCTATCTGTTCTTCAGCGTCGACGGCATGAAGGATGCCGAGCGCGCCGCCTTCGACATCGTCGACAAGGCTGCGGTCGGCGTGGCGCCGGGCACTGCCTTCTGCGCCGGCGGCGAGGGGTTCCTGCGCCTGTGCTTCCACCGCCGCCTCGACCAGGTCGAGGAGGCATCGCATCGCCTGGCGAAGTGGATCAGGGAGCTCTGACGAAGAACGGCGGGAAGGGATTTCCCCGACGTGCGTCCTTCGAGGCTCGCCCGCCAACATTTGCTTGAGCTTACAATGCTGTAGCGGGCTCGCACCTCAGGATGAGGACCGTTGGCGCTAACGGTCCTCATCCTGAGGTGCGAGCCCGCACTACAGTTACAAGATGATGTCGATGCTTGCGGGCGAGCCTCGAAGGACGCGCTTCAGGGCAGTCCGCCGGTCAGCCGCCGGACTTGGGTACCAGCAGCGGCACGATGCGCTCGCTCTTGGCGACTTCGTGGTGGCCTTCGGTGCGATAGGGGATGCCGAGCGCATTCCACGTCTCGACCAGCGCTTCCTTCAGCGTTTCGATCAGCCCGTCGTCATGGAACGGCGTCGGCGTGATGCGCAGCCGCTCGGTGCCGCGCGGCACGGTCGGATAGTTGATCGGCTGGATGTAGATGCCGTGGACACCCAGCAGGCGGTCGGTCGCCATCTTGCAGAGCTCGGGGTCGCCGACGAGGATCGGCACGATGTGCGTGGCAGACTCCATCACCGGCAGGCCGGCTTCGGCCAGCACGTGCTTGGCGCGGGTCGCCTGGCGCTGCTGGGCGTCACGCTCGACCGTCGAGTTCTTGAGGTGGCGGATGGAGGTGGTTGTCGCGGCCGCGATCGCCGGCGGCAGCGCCGTGGTGAAGATGAAGCCCGGCGCAAAGGAGCGCACGGCGTCGACGACGGCGCGGGTGCCGGTGATGTAACCGCCGAGCGTGCCGAATGCCTTGGCGAGCGTGCCTTCGATGATGTCGATGCGGTGCGCGAGGCCTTCGCGCTCGGTGATGCCGCCGCCGCGCGGACCGTACATGCCGACTGCGTGAACCTCGTCGATGTAGGTCATCGCATTGTACTTGTCGGCGAGGTCGGCGATCTCCTTGATCGGGGCGATGTCGCCGTCCATCGAGTAGACGCTCTCGAACACGATCAGCTTGGCGCGCTCGCGGCCGGCCGCCTGCAGCAGGCTTTCGAGATGGGCGACGTCGTTGTGGCGGAAGATCTTCTTCTCGGCGCCGGAGCGGCGCACGCCCTCGATCATCGAGGCGTGGTTGAGTTCGTCCGAAAGCACCAGGCAGTTGGGCAGAAGCTTGGCGATGGTGGAGATCGCGGCCTCGTTGGAGACGAAGCCCGAGGTGAAGACGAGGCCGGCTTCCTTGCCATGCAGGTCGGCGAGTTCGTGCTCGAGCTCGACCAGCGGATGGTTGTTGCCGGAGATGTTGCGGGTGCCGCCGGCGCCCGTGCCCATGTCGCCCGCCGCCTTCTGCATGGCCGCAACCACGTCCGGGTGCTGGCCCATGCCGAGATAGTCGTTAGAACACCAGATGGTGATTTCCTGGGCCTTGCCGTTGGCCCGCCAGATCGCCCGCGGGAATTTTCCGACGACGCGCTCCAGATCGGCGAAAACACGGTAACGGCGCTCGGCGTGGATCTGGTCGATCGCTTCTTCGAAAAACCGCTGGTAGTTCATATCGACGTCCCAATTTTTCGACCGTGAGCATAATCAACGGCCGGTTCGGCGTCCATCAACCGTTTCCGGTCAAAATGCCACGCCCTCGACTGTCGCCTAACGAGCACGGATCCCCAAAAAGTCCTTTGACGTGGATCAAGCTGAACAGCGACAGTTTGCTCGAACTCGTGCCGATTGCAAAGAAACCGCCTCGCATTTGCCCGATCTTTCGAGTTACAGCATTGCGCAACCGAATTTGCACGGAGAGGTTAGCATGGCGGTTTTGGTGACGGGCGGCGCGGGTTACATCGGCAGCCACATGGTCTGGGAACTGGTCGATGCCGGCGAGGACGTCGTGGTGATCGACCGCCTGTCGACCGGGTTCGACTGGGCCGTGTCGCCCGAGGCGAAACTCGTCAGGGGCGATATCGCCGACCAGGAACTCGTCGGGCGCCTGATCCGCGAGAACGGCATCGACGCCATCATCCATTTCGCCGGCTCGATCGTGGTGCCCGAGTCGGTCGCCGATCCGCTCGGCTACTACGATAACAACACCTGCAAGACCCGCAGCCTGATCGAAACCGCGGTGCGCGAGGGCGTGAAGCATTTCATCTTCTCGTCCACTGCGGCCGTCTACGGTGCCGCAGGCATCGAGCCGGTGCGCGAGGACGCACGGCTGGCACCTGAGTCGCCCTATGGCCTGTCCAAGCTCATGAGCGAGTGGATGCTGCGCGATGCCGCCGCCGCCCATCCGCTGCGCTACACGGCACTTCGCTATTTCAACGTCGCGGGTGCCGACCCCAAGGGCCGCACCGGCCAATCGACCAAGGGCGCGACGCACCTGATCAAGGTCGCCTCCGAGACCGCGCTCGGCAAGCGGCCGTCGATGCAGGTCTTTGGCACCGACTATGCCACGCCTGACGGCACCTGCGTGCGCGACTACATCCACGTCTCGGACCTCGCCGCAGCGCACCGTCTGGCCCTGCAGCGCCTGCGTGCGGGCGAAGGCAACCTCGTCGCCAACTGCGGCTATGGCCATGGCTATTCGGTGCTGGAAGTGATCGACAGCGTGCGCCGGGTGCACGGCGGCGACTTCGCCGTTTCGACCGGCGGACGCCGGGCGGGCGACGCGGATTCGGTGGTGGCCAACTCAGATCTCGCCCGCCGCGAGTTCGGCTGGACGCCCGCCCATGACGACCTCGACGGCATCGTGCGCGACGCGCTCAACTGGGAGCGGCTGCTGACCCGCAAGAACTCCGCTGGAGCCTGATTGAACCAGGCGGCGGAATTCCGCTGCCATCCCTCGAAATCTGTGGCCTCAGGCGCTAAAGCTGCGCCTGAGGAGCGAGGCTCCCGACGGTAAAGGGTTCCCGACAGAGCCTGATGTCGACCAGGATACGACATGAAGATCCTCGTTCTCGGCGCGGGCGTGGTGGGAACCGCGGCAGCCTACTACTTGGCTCGTGACGGCCATGACGTGACCGTCGTCGAGCGCCATTCGGCTGCGGCGCGCGGCACCAGCTATTCCAATGCCGGCCTGGTATCGCCCGGCGACGCCACCGCCTGGGCCTCGCCGGCGGCGCTGAAGACCTTCATCAAGTCGCTCTACACGCCCGACCTCGGCATCAAGGTGCGGCTCGGGCTCGATCCCTATTTCTATGCCTGGAGCTTCCGCTTCCTGTTCCAGTGCACCAATGCGCGGGTGCGCGAAAACACCAAGGCGAAGCTCAGGCTCGCGCTCTACTCGCGCCTCTGCATCAACGAGATCTCGGCCGAGACCGGCATCGGCTACGACAAGCGCGCCCGCGGCATCATGTATTTCTTCCGCTCGCAGGAAAGCCTCGACCACGGTGCGAAGATGTATGGTTTCCTGGCCGAGCATGGCCTGGACATCGAGGTCGTCGACCGAAGCCGCATGGCCGAACTGGAGCCGGGGCTCGCTGCCGCCAAGGACGGCATTGCCGGCGCAGTCTTCTCGCCGATGGACCAGACCGGCGATTCCCGCATGTTCGTCGAGGCGCTCGCCGCCCATGCCGAGCAGAAGCTCGGCGCGAAGTTCATGTTCGACACCAATGTCGAGGACCTGATCGTCGAGGGCGACCGGGTGGTCGGCGTGAAGACCTCGGCCGGACGGCTGGATGCCGATGCGGTGGTGATTGCCATGGGGCCGGAAAGCGGCCTGCTCGGCCGCCGCAATGGCATCGACCTGCCGGTCTATCCGGTCAAGGGCTACACCGCGACCGTGACCATGGACGATCCGTCGAAGGGCCCAACCATGGGCGGCGTCGACGAGGACCGGCTGGTCGCCTATTCGCGCCTCGGGGACCGCCTGCGGCTTGCCTCGACTGCGGAGTTTGCCGGCTTCGACCGCAGCCACAAACCGTCCGATTTCACGCGCCTGTTCGACACCGGCAAGGAACTGTTCCCCGGTGCCTTCGATCCGGCCAAGTCCGAGGTCTGGGCCGGGCTCCGGCCGATGATGCCGGGCTCGGTGCCCGTCATCGGGCCGGCGCGCTACAAGGGGCTCTATCTCGACACCGGACACGGCCATGTCGGCTGGACCATGGCCTGCGGCTCCGGCAAGTTCCTCGCCGACCTGGTGGCCGGTCGCAAGCCGGAGATCGATCCCGAAGGATTGGTGTACAAGGGCTGACGCTAGCGCCGGCGTGCGCTCTGCCTGGACTCGTAGAGATACTGCAGGGCGATGATCACGGCTGCGATGATCAGATAAAACACCGACACCACCAGCAGCACCTCGATCGCCTTGTAGGTCTCGGAGATGATGACGGTGGATGCCGCCGTCAACTCGTCGATCGCGACGAGGCTTGCGAGCGAACTGCCCTTGACCATCTGGATGGCGTTGGAGAACAGCGACGGTGCGGCGAGCCTGTATGCCTGCGGGATCATCACCTTCCAATAGGTCGCGAACGGCCTGAGGCCGAGCGCCTTGGCCGCGTCGAGCTGGCCTGAGGGAATGCTCTCGAAGCCGGAGCGCAGGAACTCGAGATTGTAGGCGGTTGAGGCGAAGATCAGGCCGATGAGTGCCGACGGCACCGGCTCGAGATAGATGCCCAGTCGGGGAAGGCCGTAATAGAGCGCAAACAAAAGGGCCAGCACGGGTGCTGCGCGGGCAAAGAAGCTGTAGCCGATGATGACGCGGCGAAACGCGCCCTTGGGCCGCTGCATGTAGATGGCCAGCGGCAGCGCAAGCAGGTTCGACACGACGATGACGACCACCGAGATGAACAGCGTCATCACCAGCCCGTCGAGCAGCATCTGCTGGTAGGTCGGATCGAGCAGGATGTTCATCGCGCCACCGCCTGTTTCGGCTTGCGCTCGTTGAAGACGAGCAGCGGCGTGACGATCAGGATGTAGAGGCCGACGGCGAGCGTCAGGAAGGTGAAGGGCGCGTTCGTGGCCGCGATGCCCTGCTTGGTGACGTAGAGGATTTCGCTGACCGAAACGGCCGAGGCGATGGACATGCGCTTGACCGTGCCGATGGCATAGGTGATCCAGCCCTTGCGCGCCAAGGGCAGGACCTGCGGGATCAGCACCCGCAGGAACACGACCCGCTTCGGCAGGCCGAGCGCGAGCCCCGCCTCATATTGGCCGAAGGGGATCGCCTTCAGCGCGCCCTTGAACACCTGGTAGTCGAAGGCGATGCCGACCAGCGTGAAGGCTATGATGGTCGAGCCGATGGGGCCGAAGTCGATACCGACCTGCGGCCCGCCGAAGAAGAAGAGAAACAGCACCACCAGTTCCGGCACCGAGCGGAAGAAGGCGCTGAACGCCTCGATGCCGTTCCTGACAAAGGACTTCTCGCGGCCATAGTGGACGAGGGACAACAGCAAACCGAAAACCGCCGACAGGGTGAAGACCACTGCGGACAGTCCAATGGTAAGGGCCGCCGCAACCAACAGTCGCGGCAGCCACGCAAGTGCTATTTCCATCTTCCGCCGCCCCTCGCAGAAAGCCCCTTACTGGGCCTTCGACCAGTCGATGGAGGCGCCGAACCATTTGTCGGCCAGGCCCTGCAGGGTGCCGTCCTTGCGCCAGGTCTCGAACTGCGCGTCGATGGCGTCGGCCAGCGGCTTGTTCTTGTTGTTGACGGCGACGCTCTGGGTGATGGTCGAGAGCAGGTCGTCGAGGGTAACAGTGCCGGTCAACTTGCCCGACTTGGCAAGGTATTTCGGGCCGAGGAAATCATGGGCAGCGAAGTCGATGCGTTGGTTCTCGAGGTCGAGGAACAGCTCGGTCGCGCCAGGATATTCGCGGCTCTTGGTGACGCAGTCGGCCGGGAGCTTCTCCTTGGCGACCTTCTGGAAGACGCCACCGCGCACAGCACCCATGGTCTTGCCGCAGACGTCCTTCCAACCGGCGATGTCGGTGTCGGCCTCGCGGCGGGTGATGGCCGCGCCGTTGACGATGTAGGGCGACAGCAGGAAGAAGTCCTTCGAAGCGAGGCGTTCCGGCGTCCGCGTCACGCCCGAGGCGATGAGGTCGAAGCGGCCTGCGGTCAGGCCCGGCAGCAGGCCGGCAAAGTCGAGCTTTTCGAATTTCGCGGTGAGGCCGAGTTGCTTGGCCACGAGGTTGACGACGTCGATGTCGAAGCCCTCAAGCTCGCCCGCGGCGTTGGTCATGCTGAAGGGCGGAGCCGAGCCCGACGTGCCGACCGTGATGGTGTCGGCGGTAACGAGGGCGGCCTTGTAGTCCTGCGCACTTGCTGCACTCACGCCGAAAAACGCTATGAGGGCCAGCAGGGCTGTCCGCGCAATTCCCATGATCACTCCTTTGACGGGCTGCTTGAAAACAGAATGTTTGGGTTATATCGCAAACCGCTAAAGCTACCAAGGACGGCAGCCGGTTTGTATACGATACTTTCTGGAGAATCTGTTTCTCAAGGATGGCCGTTCCGAAAGTTCGAGGTTTTGTGGAATGGAACTGCGTTTCAAGCTCAACTACCTGTTTCAGGGACAGAATTCGCCGTTTCTGCACGCCGTCGATGCTGGCTATTTCGGCGATCACGGCCTCTCCTGCACCTTCGTCGAGGGCTTCAGTTCGTCGCTGGTGACACGCGCTCTGGTGGGCGGCGAAGCCGACATCGGATTCGGTGATGTATCCTCCGTCTTCGAGCGCGCGCTGCGCATCGGCGAGACCGAGATCTCTTGTCTCGTTCCGATCTACGAGCATACGCCTTGCAGTCTCGGCTACATCTCCGACGGCAAGCGCCTGACGCTGGCCGATGTTCCAGGCAGCACCTTGTGCGGGCCGAACGGGGACACCTCGGCGCGGCTCCTGCCGCTCCTGCTCAAGCGCAATGGCTTGGCGCCGGACAGCTACACCTATCTCGGCGTCCAACCGGAGGAACGCGACCGGCTGGTGGCTTCGCGGTCGGTGCTTGCCGCGACCTGCTTCGACGCGACGCTGAAATTTGCCATGCAGATGCGCGGCCACGACACCAGCGCGCTCGAGTTCCTCTACTTTGCCGACAACGGGCTCGACACCTATTCGGGTGCGCTGGTGGCGCTGAACTCGGTGCTGGAGAAGGACCCCGGCCTTGCCGGCAAGCTGCAGGCTATCACGCGTCAGGCCTGGCACGACTGCCTGGCCAATCCCCAACTCGGTGTCGACGCGGTGATCAGGCGTTCGCCCGACATGGATCCGGATATCGTCCGTAACCAGCTGACCTGGATCCTCGACCGCCAGGTCTTCCCCAACGGGGCGCGGCCGATGGAATTCGACCTCAACGGCGCGAAGATGGCCGATACGCTCGAATGCGCCACCTTCTCGGTCGGGGCCGAGGCCAAGCGCAGTGCGGAGGGACTGGCCACCGAGATCTGCCGGAACTAGCCTGTCTCGAAATCGCCCGGCTGCGGCGGGGCGATGGGGGTGAACAGTGTGCGGTCGGGCTTGATGTCGATCAGCGGCGTGCCGTCGAGGCAGTCCATGCCGCGCACCGACAAGATGTTACCCTCGATGCCGACCAGCTGGACGATCTGGGTACCGATCGGGTTGGGGCGTACAGGCGAGCGCAGCGAAAAGGTTCCACGCGCGCTGCCGTCATTGGCAGGGCTCTGGCGCACCAGGTCGCGCCGCGACAGGTGCAGCCAATAGAGCACTTCCAGGCGCTCGAACTGGGTGACGCCTTCGAGTGCCGCCACCCATGGCTCGAAGATCTCGATGTGGCAGATAGGGCCATCGGCGCGGCCCTGGCGCGGCGTCATCAGGCGCGATTCCCAGGGCGTGCGGATGCGGCCGATGAAATAGACCTCGACGTCGTATCGCGGCGGCAACGCGACGGCGCTCTCGCCGTCGCGTATCTCGCTTTCGCGGACCATCGTCAGTCGACCGCGACCATGACGTCGGAGGCCTTGATGACCGCATAAGCTTCCTTGCCGACAGCAAGCTTCAGCTCGTCCACGGCCTCGTTGGTTATCGAAGCCATCACGACGGCGCCGCCGATGTCGATCCGGACATGCGAAGTCGTGGCGCCCTTGGTCACGTCGACGATCTTTCCCTTGATCTGGTTGCGGGCACTGAGCTTCATGGCGCGTTCCTTTCAGTGAGGGTTGGGGTGCAGACATGGCGTCCGGCCTGTTCGAGATATGCCACTGCAACTCCGACGCCATAGAGGGCTTGCAGCGATTGGGGTGTCAGCACGTCCTGAGGTGTTCCAACGGCAACGAGCGCGCCAGACTGCATCAGCGCGACGCGGCTGGCACAGGCAAAGGCGTGGCTGGGGTCGTGGGTCGAGATGACGACCGCCATGCCCGAGCCGGCGAAGCTCGATATGCGGCTGAGCACACGGGCCTGGTTGCCGAAGTCGAGGCTCGCCGTCGGCTCGTCCATGACGATCAGCTCGGGCTCTTGGGCGAGCGCCCGGGCGATCAGCGTCATCTGCTTTTCGCCGCCGCTGATGTCGGTGAACGGGCGCGCGGCAAGATGCCCGATGCCGAGTGCGGCCAGCGCCTCCTGCGTCTGTGCCCGGTCGGCCATGGTGGGCGAAGCGAAGGTGTCGATGCGGCTGGCGCGGCCCATCAGCACGACGTCGAACACCGAAAACGGGAAATAGGCGCCGGTCGCCTGCGGCACATAGGCGATGTGGCGCGCGAACTGCGAGCGCGAGAAGGTCGAGATGTCCTTGCCGTTGAGCTTGAGGCTGCCGCCCTGGCGCGGCAGAAGGCCGAGCAGGGTCTTGAACAGCGTGGTCTTGCCGCAACCGTTCGGGCCGAGGAGGCACAGCACCTCGCCACGGTCGACCGACAGCGTGACCCCATGGCCGATTTTGACGCGGCCATAGCCGAATGCGAGATCGGTTGCCTGAAGCATCATTGCCAGCCTCGCCGGGTCGTCAGGAGCAGATAGAGGAAGAACGGGGCGCCGATGGCGGCCGTGAGGATGCCCAAGGGAACCTCGATCGCAGCGATGCTGCGGGCGAGCGTGTCGACGCCGACCATGTAGGCGGCACCAATGAGCATCGAGGCCGGCAGCAGTCGTGAGAAGTCGGGTCCGACGAACATGCGCGCGACATGCGGCACGAGCAGGCCGATCCAGCCGATGATGCCCGAGATGGAGACAGCGGCGGCGGTCATCAGCGTGGCGGCGGCGACGATGACGACGCGGATCCAGCGGGTCTCGACGCCGAGCGCACGCGCCTCCTCGTCGTCGAGCGTCATCAGGTTCATGCGCCAGCGCAGCAGCACCATCGGCACGAGTGCCAAGATGACGGCAGGCAGGATGGAGAGGAGATCGGTGCTGTTGATGCTGGCGAGACTGCCGAGCAGCCAGAAAGTGATGGCCGGCAGCTGGTTGTATGGATCGGCGAGCACCTTGAGCAGCGACACGCAGGCACCGAGCAGAGCACCGATGGCGACGCCGGCAAGCACCAGCACGAGGATCGGGTCGCGCTCGCGCACGATCGAGCCGATGGCGTAGACGAGGGCGACAGCCGCCAGGCCTCCGGCGAAGGCGAGGCCCTGGATCGCAAGCACCGACAGCGACAGGAAGATGCCGACCACGGCGCCAAAACTGGCGCCGGCGGAAACGCCAAGGATGTCCGGAGAGACCAGCGGATTGCGGAACAGGCCCTGATAGACCGCGCCCGCCGCCGCAAGCGAGGCGCCGACGAGGATGCCGGCGCCGACGCGCGGAAGCCGCACGTTCCAGACGACGGTCTCGACAGTGGGCGCGACGCCGCTTTCGCTGCCTGACAGCTTGGCCATGACCACTGCGAGGATGTCAGACGGCGTCACCGGATATTTGCCGGTCAACGTGGCCATGAGAATGACGGCGCCGAGCAGCACCGTCAGCGCGCCGATGGCGATCGGCCCGGCGCGCTGGGTTTTTGGGTGCTGCTGCAACTTTTCGGCTTCCGGCCGAAGCTCAGGGCTTCGGGCCGGTGTCGGCAAGCAGCTTGCCGAGTTGCTCGTCGGTGAGATCGACATGATAGAACAGCTTGTAGAAATCGCGTGTCTCGGCCTTCAGGTCGACCTCGGCCTTGCCGGGATAGAGTGCCGAGGTGAGCCAGGAAACGCCGATGGCGCGGTTGACGCCGGGAGGTGCGTCGAACCAGCCGAAGGGCAGGGCGGGCGCACGGAACACGCGGCCATCCTTCACCGCCTTGATGCCTGCCCATGACGGATCTGACAGCACGGATTTCTGGAACTTCGGGCTGAGCGTCAGAATGACGTCGGGGTTCCACGACAGGATCTGCTCGAGCGAGACATTGGCGAGCGAGCCCTTGCCAGCGGCTTCGGCGACATTGGTGGCCCCTACGGCGGACAAGACTTCCATATTGATCGAGCCGGCGAGACCGGTCTCCAAGCCGTCGGGGCCGCGGCCGTAATAGACGCGCGGACGCTGGTCGGCCGGCACCTCGGCAACGACCTTGTCGAGCCGTGCCATTGCTGCCTCGGTGTAGGCGGCGAGCTTTTCGGCCTGCTCCTTTTCGCCCAACAGTTCGCCGATCTCGCGCAGCGACTTCGGTGTGTTGGCGAAGCTGCCGTCGATCAGCACGTAGGGAATGCCGGTCTGCTCCTGCACCTTGTCGGCGAGCGAGGCGTAGGTCGGGTTGACCGTGCCGACATCGAGGATGATGTCGGGCTTCATCGCCAGCACGGCTTCCATGTTGGCAGTGTCGCCCTTGCCGGTGAGGCGGCCGTGCACGGGCAGGTCGCGATAGGGGGCTGCGATGAACTCTTTCTCGTCGTCCTTGAACTCGCGCACCCAGCCGACCATGCGATCGGGCGCGACCGAGTAGATGAGCACCGAGGCCGGCGGGCCGGCGGCCATGACGCGGGTGATCTTCTCCGGCAGCGCCACCTTGCGGCCGGCGGCATCGGTGAAGATACGCTCTGCCGCGGAAGCAGCGAATGCGGAACCGTTGACGGCTGCCGCGACGGTCAGGAGCGAGAGCAAGACATGTCGGCGTTTCATGGGCACCTGTCCGAACAAGGCTGATGGATATATTCGATGGAATATAACGACTGCGCATTGTTATGTTTGGACGAATACAACGGTCAAGCGCATATCCCCGGCTGTCCCATCCGATTTGTCGGGGCTTTGGCTTGACCGTAGGGGTCGCCGTCGGCGAGGCTGGCGCCGAAATCAGCTCAGCCTAGGAGTTAGCTCATGTACACCCATATCCTCATCGCCACCGACGGCTCGGAGCTGGCACAGAAGGGGCTCGACCACGCCCTCAACCTGGCCAAGAGCCTGGGCAGCAAGCTGACCGTGATGAACGTCACCGAACCGGCTCCGATCTTCGCATCGGCGGGTATGTATGGTCCGGTGGCCACCGCCGAGGACATCGTCTCCTACCAGAAGGCCGGCGAGGAATACGGCTCCAAGGTGCTGGCCGCGGCCAAGGCGCAGGCCGACAAGCTCGGTGTGAACGCCGATACGCTGCGGGTCGAGGAAATGTGGGCGGCGGAGGCCATCAACCAGATAGCCCAGGACCGCGGCTGCGACCTGATCGTCATGGCGTCGCACGGCCGGCGCGGGTTGGGCCGCCTCATCCTCGGCAGCCAGACCATCGAGGTGCTCACCAACAGCAAGGTGCCGGTTCTGGTCGTCCGCTGATCGCCCTATTCAGGAAATCAAAAGGCCTCCCGGGCGATGCGTCCGGGAGGCCATTTTCATGGGTTGAAACTTCTCACACGATCTTGCCGCGCGCTGGCACCGGCCACATCTCTGGGGCCTTGTCCCTGCCGAACACGTAAAGCGCATCGACCATGTTGGTGACCACGCAGGCGTGGTTGGGCACGATGCGCAGGCGTTGGCCGACCTTGAGGCCGATGTCGCCTTCGGCGCGCAGCCGGCCGTGCTCCTCGGACAATTGGTCGATCGCGATGTCCGGGCGGCCGAGCACATGGCCGTGGCCGGTGAGCCCGAGCAGGTCCGAGGTCAGCGTCTTTGAGCCGGCGTCGATGATGGCGCGGTTGGGCGCGGGGACCGAAACGACGGTGGCAAGCACGGTCAGGGCGCAGTCGTCCCAGCCGCAGACGCCGCGGGCGAACAGCGAGCGGTCGTTGTAGACATAGGTGCCCGGGCGATACTCGGTCGTTACCGGCGCCAGATGCGCCGACATCATGTCGGGCGAGCCGCCAGAGGTGATGGCGGGGACGGCGATTCCCCTGGCCTCGATCAGTGCCTTGGCTTCGGTCATGAAGGCCTGCACCTTGCCGGTTCCGCCGACCGGCGGGTAGGTCATCAGGCCTGCGAATTCGAGGCCGGGCGCAGCGGCAATGCGGGCGGCAAGCTCTGCTGCTTCCTGGGGCGCGCCGACGCCGCAGCGGTCCGCGCCGGTGTTGCATTCGACGAACACGCGAAGCGTTCCGCCTGCCGCTGCAAAAGCTGCCGACAAGCCGTCGATCACCGTTGCGTTGTCGGCGACGACGGCAAGCCTCACCTTCTTCGACAGTGCGACGAGCGCGTGCAGTTTGTCGTCGCCGAGGATGTTGTAGGTGATCAGTACGTCGTCGAGGCGTCCGCTGCCGGCGACCATGGCCTCGGCTTCCGAGACCTTCTGGCAGGTAATGCCGACGGCGCCCGCGTCGATCTGCATTTCGGCGATGGCCGGCAGCTTGTGGGTCTTGATGTGCGGCCTGACCTTCAGGCCGTGGGCGTCGGCATATGCCTGAAAGCGCGCGATGTTCCGCTTCGCCACATCGATATCCACCAGCACGGCGGGCGTCTGGATCTCGTCGAACATGTCTTCCTCCGATGCTGGATGTCGGCGGAGCTTGGCTCCGAACCGCTTGACAAACAATGCCGCGTGGCATTTGATACGTCAATCCATTATTCAGGACACATGTCCATAATAATGGACATCGATTTTGGGGATTTCTTTTAGGAGGAACGGTGAGATGAAGGCGACACTTTCCGCAGCGGTAGCCGCGATGGCGCTTCTGGTCGCAATGCCTGCCGGCGCGCAGGAAAAACAAAGCAAACTCGATGAGGTTCTGGCGCGTGGCCACCTGGTCATGGGCACCGGCAGCACGAACGCGCCGTGGCACTTCAAGAGCGCCGACGACAAGCTGCAGGGCTTCGACGTCGACATGGGCCGCATCGTCGCCAAGGCGCTGTTCGGCGACCCGGACAAGATCGAATACGTCAACCAGTCGTCGGATGCCCGCATCCCGAACATCACCACCGACAAGGTCGACCTGACCTGCCAGTTCATGACGGTAACAGGCGAACGCGCCCAGCAGATCGCCTTCACCATTCCCTACTACCGCGAGGGCGTGGGCCTGATGCTCAAGGGCGACGGCAAGTACGCCGACTATGCCGCGCTCAAGGGTGCCGGCTCGGGCGTGACCATCTCGGTGCTGCAGAACGTCTATGCCGAGGCCATGGTGCATGCCGCACTGCCCGAGGCGAAGGTCGACCAGTACGAATCCGTCGACCTGATCTACCAGGCGCTGGAATCGGGCCGTGCGGATGCGGTTGCCACCGACCAATCGTCGCTCGCCTGGTACATGAAGCAGAACCCGGACCGCTACAAGGACGCCGGCTATGGCTGGAACCCGCAGACCTATGCCTGCGGCGTCAAGCGCGGCGACCAGGATTGGCTGAACTTCGTCAACACCGCGCTGCATGAAGCGATGACCGGCGTCGAGTTCGACTTCTACGCCAACTCCTACAAGACCTGGTTCGGCAAGGAACTGGCTCCGCCGCAGATCGGCTTCCCGGTCGAGTACAAGTAAACTCGCCAACAGTGGCGCGGCCCCTGGCAAATGTGGCCGCGCCAACTCTTCTGACCGGAACCTGACGGCACCATGGGTTACACGCTCAATTTCTCGGCGGTCTGGCGCAGTTTCGACCAACTGCTATGGGGCCTCGGGCTCAGTCTGGCGCTCGCCTTCGTGGCGATCGCCATCGGCTGTGTGCTCGGGCTCATCACCGCCTTCGGCCTTTTGTCGAAGCAGGGGGCGTTGCGCCACCCCGCGCGCATCTACGTCACCATAATCCGCAACACGCCGATCCTGGTGCTGGTGCTGTTCACATTTTTCGCGATGCCGCAGATGGGCATTCGCCTCGGCAAGATCGAGAGCTTCGTCGCGACCTTGTCGGTCTATTCCGGCGCATATCTCGCCGAGGTCTTCCGCGGCGGCCTGCTCGCCGTGCCCAACGGGCTCAAGGAGGCGGGACTGGCCATCGGCCTCACGCAGGCGCAGATCCGCAATTCGATCGTCATCCCGCTGATGCTGCGCACCGTGCTGCCGTCGCTGTCGAGCACCATGATCTCGCTGTTCAAGGACACCTCGCTGGCCGCCGCGATCGCGGTGCCGGAACTCACCTTCGAGGCGCGCAAGATCAACGTCGAGACCTTCCGTGTCATCGAGACCTGGATCGTCGCGAGCTGCCTCTACGTCGCCACCTGCTCCGTGCTGGCCGCACTGCTGCGCCGGCTCGAGAAGCGCATGTCCATCCCGAGGTGACCGACATGGAACTCGTCGCATTCCTCGAAACGCTCTGGCTGGCGCGCATCCCGATCCTCAAGGGCCTGGGCGTCACCGTTTCCATCTCGCTGCTCGCGATCCTCGTCGGCACGATCCTCGGCGTCGGTGTCGGCCTGGCGCTGACCTACGGAAAGGGTCCAGTGCGCTGGCTGGTGCGTGGTTACACAGACTTCATCCGCGGCACGCCGGTGCTGGTGCTGGTTCTCGCGAGCTACTACGTGCTCGGCACCATCGGCATCGACCTCGGGCCGTTCCAGGCCGGCGTTCTGGCGCTTGCCGTGTTCTGCTCGTCGCATGTCGGCGAGATCGTGCGCGGCGCGCTGCAGTCGATCCCCAAGGGCCAGACCGAGGCCGCAAAGGCGATCGGCCTGACCTTCCCGCAGACATTCGCCTATGTGCTGGGCCCACAGGCGCTGCGCCAGGTGCTGCCCGCCTGGGTCAACACGGCGGCCGAGATGGTCAAGGCCTCGACGCTGCTGTCGATCATCGGTGTGGCCGAACTGCTGTTGCGTACGCAGGAACTGATCTCGCGCACCTTCATGAGCCTCGAATTCTATCTCTTCGCGGGCTTCCTTTATTTCGTCATCAACTATGGCATCGAGCGCTTCGGCAAATACGTCGAACGCAAGACCTCGATCCCCTCGTGAGGCCGACCCCATGACCGGCAACCTTCTCGAAATTCGCGACCTGCACAAGCGCTACGGCGAGGTCGAAGTCCTCAAGGGCGTCGACTGCACCATGCAGCAGGGCGACGTCATCTCCATTATCGGCTCGTCCGGCTCGGGCAAGACGACGATGCTCCGCTGCATCAACATGCTGGAGGAATTCCAGGGCGGCTCGATCCGCATCGATGGCGAGGAGATCGGCTACGAGACCATGGGCGGTGCGCGCCGCCGCAAGAAGGAAAAGGAAATCGCCCGCCAGCGCGCGATGACCGGCATGGCCTTCCAGCAGTTCAACCTGTTTCCGCACATGAGCGCTGCCGAAAACGTCATGCTCGGCCTGGTCAAGGTCAAGGGCATGGCCCGCGACGAAGCGCGCGGCGTTGCCGAGAAATGGCTGGACCGCGTCGGCCTGGCCGAGCGCCGCGACCGCTACCCCGGCCAGCTCTCCGGCGGCCAGCAGCAGCGCGTGGCGATCGCCCGCGCCATCGCCATGAACCCCAAGCTGATGCTGTTCGACGAGGTGACCTCGGCGCTCGACCCCGAACTGGTCAACGAAGTGCTGCAGGTCATCAAGGACCTCGCCCGCGACGGCATGAGCATGCTGCTCGTCACCCACGAGATGCGTTTCGCCTTCGAGGTGTCCAACCGCGTCATCTTCATGAACCAGGGGCGCATCGGCGAGGAGGGCAACCCACGCGAGATGTTCATCAAGCCGCAGACCGAGCGGCTGGCCGAGTTCCTCAAGACTTCAACCTTCAACTAGCATTCGGAGAGCAGACATGACGATCAAGCGCTACGGCACCGGCCAGTCCGGGGCAGGCAAGCAACCCCTGCCGTTCGCCCGCGCCGTCGAGGCCAATGGCTGGCTCTACGTATCCGGCCAGGTCGCCATGGAGAACGGCGAGATCGTCGGCGGCGGCATCATCCCCGAGACGCGCAAGACGATGGAGAACGTCATCGCCATCCTCGAAGAGGCCGGATACGGCCTCGAGCACGTCGTGCGCGTCGGAGTCTGGCTCGACGACCCGCGCGACTTCTGGTCGTTCAACGGCGTCTATGCCGAGTATTTCGGTGACCATCCGCCGGCCCGCGCTTGCGTGCAGTCGAGTATGATGGTCGATTGCAAGGTCGAAATCGACTGCGTGGCCTACAAGGCACCTTGAGTCGGTAGCTCAGACGAGGCAAAGGCGGCGCATGGACGGCATACAGGACGACATGACCAGCAGGCGGGCGCGCGGTCTCGACCGCGCCTTCGAGATCCTGAACTACCTGCGCCTCAAGCGCACGCCGCTGCGCCCCAACGAGATCGCGTCGGGCATCGGTGCGCCGCGCTCTTCGGTCTATGAGCTGGTAAACCTCCTGATGCGGCAGGGCATCCTGGAATACCGCGGCGAGGACGGCCGCGTGTTCCTCGGCCGCAAACTCTATTTCCTCGGCATGGCCTATGCCGAGCAGTTCGACCTCATGCGCGAGTGCGACAAGCTTCTCACGCATATCGCCGAAGAGACGCGCGAGACCGCGCAGATGTGCCTGCTCGAAGGCAACAAATACACCGTCGCTCAGATGAAGGAGGGCTCGCGGCCCTTCCGCATCTCGTCGAACGTCGGCGATCCGGTCGCCATCCCGTGGACGGCCTCGGGTCGGCTGCTCGTCTCGCACATGAGCGACGATGAAATCCTCGACTTCATTCCGCAGGAGGATTTCCGCCTGCCCAACGGCCAGTGGCTCGATCCGGCCGCCTTCATCGCCGAGGTGCGCGAGGCTGCCAAGGTCGGCTACTACACATTCAACAGCGCCGTCGAGAACTTCACCCATTGCTTTGCCGTGCCGGTCTACCAGGCCGACCGCGTTTGCGTGGCGACGCTCTGCCTGGTCGCGCCGCGCGAGGACGGGCTGAAGAACCATGCGAGCTATCTCAAGACGCTGCTGACCGCTGCGGCGGACCTGTCGAGCCGGCTAGGCCACATGGGCGACGATGATCACGCCACGGCCCGTGCAGCGGGTCGCGGCTGACAATCGAACATAACCCCAACTATCTGGATGGCTGACGGCATGGCGGGACGTGCACTCTTGATCGGCGAATGCATGGTGGAGTTGCGGCAGGCCGAGGGTGGGCTGTTGCGCAAGGGCTTCGCCGGCGACACCTTCAACACGGCTTTCTATCTGCGTGCATTCCTGCCGAAGGCTTCGCCGGTCGACTACTTCACCGCAGTCGGCACCGATCCCGTGTCGGATGAGATGCTGGCGTTCATCGACGGCACTGGGGTTGGTACGAGCTTCGTCCGGCGCGTGCCCGAACGCACGCCCGGCCTCTACATGATACATCTGAAGGACGGCGAGCGCAGCTTCTCCTACTGGCGGTCGGCCTCGGCCGCGCGCCTGCTCGCCGACGATCCAGCAGCCCTGCGCACGGCGATCGATGCGTCCGAGACTATCTTCTTCTCGGGCATCACCTTGGCTATCTTGGCGCCGGAAGCCGCGGAGGCTTTCCTGGCCGAAATCCGCCGTGCCAAGGCCGCGGGCAAGCTCGTCGCCTTCGACCCGAACATCCGCCCGCGTCTCTGGAGCGATCCCGAGACGATGCGCGCCACGATCACCGCCGGCGCCAATGCCGCGAGCCTGGTCATGCCGAGCTTCGAGGACGAGGCGACGCATTTCGGCGACAGCTCCGTGGATGCGACCATCGCGCGCTATCGCGGCCTGGGAGCAGACAGGCTGGTCGTCAAGGACGGCGCCGAGGGTATCACCCTGAGTTTCGGGGACCGGCAGACATTCGTCCCCTCGGCGATTGCCGAGAGGGTGGTGGACACCACAGGCGCCGGCGACAGCTTCAACGGCGCCTTTCTGGCACACTACCTGCAATCCGGCGACGAACGCCTTGCAGCGGCGTTCGCCGCCCGTGTCGCAGCGACCGTCATCGGCCACCATGGCGCGCTGCTGGCCCAGGCAGAAATTGCGGCGCTCAGCGCCGATGGCTTAGCCTAGGGGTGCACCATCATGGTCGGTTCCTCCAGCAGGCTGAACGCGTAACCGTCGCACTTCACGTCCGGGTTGGTCGGGCTGAACATCCCTTCGGGGTTGTCCTTGAACAGCCAGGCATGCAGATCGTAGTGGTGGAATTCCTTGGGGATCAGGGGCTCGTGCCCCTCCATTGGCCCTTGGAAGGGCTGGCCGAACAGCGTGGGCCGCTCCTTGGCCGCCTCTAAAGGAACCAGCCACTCGACAGCCACCAGTCGCAGCTTGTCGCCGTCCGGCTCGTAGATCAGGACGTTCGGCTTCATCGGGTCGGGGGCGCCCCTGATGGTGAGATTGACGAAGTGGACGCCCATGCCGCCCTTCGGATATTCCATCCGTCCTTCCATCTTCTCGCCGCTATAGTGCACGCAGCCGACCGTCGACAGGTAAAGATCGCGCACGGCCTGATACGGGTCCTGGTATTTCTCCAGCGCTTTGCGCGCCGCTTCGATTTCGGCCTTGTTGGGTTCCTCGGCCTTAGCAGGCGTCGGGCCGGCACCCCAGAGACCAGCGAGGGCAACGACGACGCAACTGGCGAGATGTGCAGTCCGCATGGCAGTTCCTCCACTCTTGTTGTCGGGTAAGCACTGCAATCAACTGGACGACGGCGAAGCGTCGCTCCGCTCCGGCCCTGAGTAAATTCTGCTGCAAGTGGAGGGGCGGGCGTAGCTTGGCTTCTGTTTGGCCCATCTGGCGGACGCGAACGGCCGAGCACGGTCGGCGACGTCGCGGCCCCTATGTGCCATGCAAGAAGAAACGCGCTCCAGCAATTGCCGGAGCGCGTTTCTATCAAGTGGCCGTCGCATCGCTATAGCACGAATTATGTCGGCTCTGCACCGGCCACGTTGCCCCACCAGGCCCTTGCGTATTGTGCTGCACCGGACAGGCGATGTCGCCTCAGCCAATGGGAGTAGCTCGTCTGGGATATCCCGTTGGGTGGGTGACGAGCATAGGTGGCGCCGCCAGCAAGGCGGCGCCGACTATCGCCGAAAGCGACGTCCGAGACGCGGCTATTGTGCTTCCTGGCAGGCGCGGAGGCTCTGGAAGGCCGCATCGGTTCCGGTGAGACTGAGGACGATCGGTTCGCGACCGGCGGAAGTGATCGTCAGCTTCTTCTTCTTGGCGAGGTCGTAGATGAAGTCGGGATTGTTGACGAGCACATAGGCCCCTTTCATCCCCTCCATCTGCTGGCCTGTGGCCTGTCCGCTGAATTTCTCTCCGTCCACGTCGAACAGCACGGCGATGTCGTCTCCGGCTGCGACCTTGGCATCCGCCTTGGTGTAGAGCGCCATGTAGCCGCGCTTCTCGCCGGTGGCGTCGATGCCCATCTGGAACTGCGCCTCGTTGGACAGTTTCTTCGCAACGAGACACCCAGGCCCCATGTCCTCCTTGATGAAGATGTCCCAACCCGCTTCGGACCCGTACTTCTTCAGCGTCTGAGCTCCGGCGGTCGTTGCGGTCAGGGCCGCGATGGCAAGGCTGATACCCACTACCGTTTTGGCGTACATGCACTCCTCCTTTGCTGTGGTTTGATCGGAAATCAATTCGGCAAACTTGGAAGCTGGCCGGCGCGGCTTGCGTCACCAGCTTTTCTTGTACTCATCGACTGTGGTTGATCGCGGGGTTTCCCGCTTGTCTGACGGTTTGAAGTGTTCGACGGAGCGTGTCGGCGCACGAGTCCGGGGTGCCCCCGATCTCAGGTCCACTGAGGAAGGAATTGGCGCAACGCTCACGACAAGTCCCCGTCGCAAGCCCCTCGAAAAAGCCCGGTGAGATCATGGCCCGCAATTGCGGCGGCGGCAAGGATGCGCGGGTGTACGCACCAAGCGCAAGCGTATCAGGCGCCTGGGCCGATTTGCAGATTTCTCGGCAGGGGCAGGCTCGAGCATCGCATGTGCATGTCGCGGGCGAACTGCTTCCGCTTCTTTTCCTGATGCTCCTTGCCGGCCAGTGCCATTCCAAGCCCGTACGGGCCGAGCAACAGGCCGGCGGGAATGCTCATGGTCTCTCCGGCCTCGTAGTTCGAGGCTGCGGCGCGGATTTCCTCGCACTGCGGCGACTGCCATTTGGGGTCTTGGGTCGAGAAGCTTGCCGCATATTCGGCGGGGGGCGTCGTGCAGGCAGCGACCGTGAGCAATGCCACTGGGGCCAAGAGTCTTGCCTTCATCCTCGTGTCCCCTTCCAAAGGCTGTATGCAACACGATGCAAAAAGAAGCAGGCAAATTCGCCCAATTCGATCTGAACTAAGATATTGATTTACAGGAGAAAGGAGTGGTGCCCGGAGGCGGATTCGAACCACCGACACGCGGATTTTCAATCCGCTGCTCTACCAGCTGAGCTATCCGGGCCTGGTACCGGGACATGGCCTGAGCCTTGTCCGGCTGCTTCGAAGCGGTGCCCTGCACCCCCGAAAGCGCGTGCGTTATAGCACGGGATTTTGCCCTGTCCACCCGCCCCGATGCGATTTCTTGAAAGAAATCACAGGCCGTTGGGGAAGGCGGAAAATGCGGCTCAGCGCTCTTCGCCGGCTTCCGGCTTGGGAGCCGAATCCTCGTCCTCTTCCTCGCGCACGGGGATGGCGTAGCTGCCTGAAAGCCAGCGGTTGAGGTCGACTGCCTTGCAGCGGGGCGAACAGAACGGATAGGTCTCGCGCGCCGAAGGCTTGCCGCATTCGGGGCAGGGGAGCTTGGCGCGCAAAGGCGTCACGGTATCTTTGGTCTTGTCGGTCACGAGAGCAATGCCAGGAAAAGTGCGCAAGCGGTTTTCCGTCCGGAATTGCGCAAAAACAAGGGGCTAGAGGGGGCCGCGATTCGAAGTAGCGGAACTCTCTAGTGGTTGCCGGTGTGCCAGCCGAGCTGGACCTGGTAGCCCTCGCCGGAAAGCAGCGACGTCGTTTCATAAAGCGGCAGGCCGACCACGTTGCTGTACGAGCCGACCAGCTTGACGACGAATGTACCGGCAAAGCCCTGGATGGCATAGCCGCCGGCCTTGCCGCGCCATTCGCCCGAGGCGAGATAGTTTTCCATGTCCTGCCGCGATAGGCGCTTGAAGCGCACGCGGGTTTCGACCAGCCGCTGGCGCAGCTTGCCGGCGGGGGTGACCAACGCGAGGCCGGTGTAGACCCGGTGTGAGCGCCCGGACAGCAACTGCAGGCAATGCAGCGCGTCGTCGACCGTCTCGGCCTTTGGAAGGATTCGGCGGCCGACGGCCACCACAGTGTCCGCGGCGAGGATGAAGCCGGGAGCCGCTCCGTTCTCCTTGCCGATCACGTCCTGGGCGCGCTGCGCCTTGGTGACCGACAGGCGCTTGGCCAGCGAGCGCGGGTGCTCGGCGCGCATCGGCCGTTCGTCGACGTCGGCGGGAAACAGCCGGTCGGGGTCAATGCCCGCCTGCTGCAGCAGCTCGACGCGGCGGGGCGAACCCGATGCAAGCACAAGCTTTTGCAGATCGCTCAATCCAGGGGTCCTGTCGGTGGAAGCCGGTCGAGTGCCGCTGGTCGCGGCGCGGCCTTACTTGAAGCGGTAGGTGATACGGCCCTTGGTCAGGTCGTAGGGCGTCATTTCGACGAGGACCTTGTCGCCGGTCAGCACGCGGATGCGGTTCTTGCGCATGCGCCCGGCGGTGTGGGCGATGATTTCGTGTTCGTTTTCGAGCTTGACCCGGAACATCGCGTTCGGCAACAATTCCGTCACGGTTCCAGGAAACTCGAGGACTTCTTCCTTCGGCATTAGGTACCTTTGGTTTGGATGGCTTTCCCGGCGAGCCGGCCGGAATTTGCGCGGAACCTATATGATATTGCGCGCTTTGTGAACACGCTTAATCGGCGTTGGAATTCTGGGCTTTTCCGGCGAATCTGGCGATCATTCTCGACCTGAGCCGCTCGCGTACGTCGCGATAGGCAGCCATGATCTGGTCGCGAGTCCCGGTCGCGGCGGTGGGGTCGGGGGTTGGCCAGTATTCCACCTCGATCGCCATCGAGCGTGTGAATTCCAGTGCGGCGTGGTGGGCCTCCGGCGCGAGCGTCACGATCAGGTCGAAGTAGTCGTCCTCGAGGTCGTCGACCGTGCGCGGCTGGTGTTCGTGGAGCTTCATTCCGTCTTCGGCAAGCACCGCATCGACGAACGGATCCCGCTCGCCAGCCCGCACGCCGGCGGACGCCACGAACACGGAGGATGGGAGTTCACGCCGCGCTATCGCCTCCGCCATCGGCGAGCGGACCGAGTTCATCCGGCACATGAAGAGGATCGAGCGCGGGGAACTTTCCGCCATATGTCAGCCGCGCCAGTGGAGCACGCAGATCAGCGTGAAGAGGCGGCGGGCGGTGTCGAAGTCGATCTCGATCTTGCCGGCGAGGCGGTCGAGCAGCGTCTGCGAGCCTTCATTGTGCAGGCCGCGCCGCCCCATGTCGATCGCCTCGATGTGGCTCGGGGTCGCGCTGCGGATCGCTTCATAATAGCTTTCGCAGATCATGAAATAGTCCTTCACGATCCGCCGGAACGGCGTCAGCGACAGGATGTGGGTGACCACCGCCTCGCCGTGCTCGCGCGAGATGGCGAAGACCAGGCGCGAATCGACCAGCGACAGCTTGAGCTTGTAGGGGCCGTGGCCGTCGTCGTTGATCGGGTGAAAGGTGTTTTCCTCGATCAGGTCGAAGATGGCCACGGCGCGCTCATGCTCGACGTCGGGCGTCGAACGGCCGATCGATTCGTCGAGTTCGACGTCGACCAGGCGGGAGCGTGCGTGGCCTTTGTCGGACATGGCCGTCCTACATGTTCAATCTGATGGCGACGGAGCGGGCATGGGCGTCCAGCCCTTCCGCCTTGGCGAGTGCGATCGCGGCCGGCGCGAGCGCCCGCAACTGGCCCGGGCCGAGCTTCAGGATCGAACTGCGCTTGACGAAGTCGAGCACCGACAGCCCCGACGAGAACCGCGCCGAGCGTGCGGTGGGCAGCACGTGATTCGATCCTCCGACATAGTCGCCGATGACCTCGGGCGTATGGCGTCCCACGAAGATCGCACCTGCGTTGCGGATGCGCGGAAGCAGCGCCTCCGGGTCGGCCACCGCAAGTTCGAGATGCTCAGCCGCGATGCGGTCGATGAGCGGAATGGCGCTGTCGAATTCCTCGACCAGAACGACGGCGCCGAAGTCGCGCCAGCTGGCCGCGGCCGTCTCGCCGCGCGGCAATTGCCTGATCTGGCGTTCCACCGCAGCTTCCACCGCCTTGCCGAAGCCGGCGTCGTCGGTGATCAGGATCGACTGCGCCGAAACGTCGTGCTCGGCCTGGGCGAGCAGGTCGGCGGCGATCCATTCCGGATCGTTGTCGCGGTCGGCGACAACAAGCACTTCCGAGGGGCCGGCGATCATGTCGATGCCGACGGTGCCGAAAACCTGGCGCTTGGCCGCGGCGACATAGGCGTTGCCGGGCCCGACGATCTTGGCGACCGGCCGTATCGTTTCGGTGCCGTAGGCAAGTGCCGCGACCGCCTGCGCGCCGCCGACGCGGTAGATCTCGGAGACACCGGCGAGGTCGGCTGCGACCAGCACCAGCGGATTGATCACGCCACCGGACGCGGGGACGACGATGACGATTCGCTCGACGCCCGCGACCTTGGCGGGCACGGCGTTCATCAGGACCGAACTCGGATAGCTCGCGGTACCGCCGGGCACATAGAGCCCGACCGCCTCGACCGCCGTCCAGCGCGAACCGAGCTCGACGCCGACCGCATCGGTATAACGGTCGTCCTTGGGCATCTGGCGCTCGTGGTGCGAGCGGATGCGGTCGCGGGCGAAGGTGAGCGCCTCGATCGTCGCGGGATCGGCGTCCTTGTAGGCCTGCTCGATGTCCGCGCGTGTCACCGCGATTCCCAGCGCGTCGAGGTCGGCGCGATCGAATTTCTTCGTGTACTCGACCAGCGCCGCGTCGCCGCGGCTGCGTACGTCGTCGATGATGGCCCGAACCGTGGCTTCGACGTCGGGCGAAACCTCTCGCTTGGTGGTGAGGAAAGCCGCGAAGCGCTTTTCGAAATCTGCGTCGGACTGGCTGATCGTGATGGCCATGGTCGAAAAATGCTCAAACAGTGTGGATCGGACGGGAGGATGCCTCCCAGGCCGCGCCGGTGTCGGTCAACCGGGCTTCGATGACCTCGACTTCGAGCCGGATCGCCGCATTGCCGGCAAAGGTGAGTTCGATGGTTCCCACCGGGTCCTGCGCCGCCGCGAAGCGGACTGCGAGGAGCTCGAGAACGTCGTCTTTCTTGTCGCGCGAAATGCCGAACAGCTTTGCCGAAAGCACGCGGTCGAAATGCAGGATCGAGCGTCGCCGTTCGTATTTCGGCCGGATGAAGCCCTTCTTGGTCTCCCAGGCAAAACGGTTCATCGCAACCGCGAAGCGTTTGGTCGCAGCGCGGTATTCGATGTCGCCGACCCTCACGGTCGCGTCCTGCACATGTGCCGAAACGACCTCCAGGTCCCGTTCGTCGAGGGCGACTAGCTTGAGCAGGTTCATGTCCGGTCGGCTGCCTATGGGGATGCTATGCTTCCCGTCTTGTTAGGCGGTCTTGGTGCAGTGCGCAACCGCGAGGGGAGGGCAGTAAGGGAGTAAGGGAGTAAGGGAGTAAGGGAGCCGGATCTTTACCTACTCCCTTACTGCCCTATTCCCATATTCCCCTAAATCACCCGCTGATGCGCTCGATGACCGCGCCGCAGCGCGACAGCTTCTCTTCCAGCCGCTCGAAGCCGCGGTCGAGGTGGTAGACGCGGTTGACCGTCGTTTCGCCTTCGGCGGCGAGGCCGGCGATGACCAGCGACACCGAGGCGCGCAGGTCGGTCGCCATGACGGGGGCGCCCTTGAGCTTGGAAACGCCCTCGACGATCGCCGTCTGGCCCGACAGCGTGATGTGCGCGCCCAGCCGTGCAAGCTCCTGCACATGCATGAAGCGGTTTTCGAAGATCGTCTCGGTGATCTTCGATTTGCCCTTCGACATGGTCATCAGGCCCATGAACTGGGCCTGCAGGTCGGTCGGGAAGCCTGGGAACGGTTCGGTCACCACGTCGACCGGCGAGATTCCGGCGCCATTGCGCATGACGCGGATGCCCGAATTGGTCTCGGTGATCTCTGCGCCGGTGCGCGCAATCACGTCGAGCGCGCTTTGCAGCAGGTCGGCGCGCGCGCCTTCCAGGATCACGTCGCCACCGGTCATCGCGACCGCCATGGCGTAGGTGCCCGTCTCGATGCGGTCGGGAATGACCCGGTGGCGGGCGCCCGACAGCGAATCGACGCCTTCGATGGTGATCGTCGGCGTGCCGGCGCCGGTAATCCTGGCACCCATCGCGTTGAGGCATTCGGCGAGGTTGACCACTTCGGGCTCGCGGGCGGCGTTCTCGAGCACCGTCTCGCCGCGGGCGAGCGTGGCCGCCATCATCAGCACGTGGGTCGCGCCGACCGAGACCTTGGGGAAGACGTAGCGGTTGCCGGTAAGGCGGTTCTTCGCCTTGGCGACGACATAGCCATTGTCGACGTCGATGTCGGCGCCGAGCGCCTGCAGGCCGTCGATGAACAGGTCGACCGGGCGCGTGCCGATGGCGCAGCCACCGGGCAGCGACACCTTGGCCTCGCCCGTGCGGGCGAGCAGCGGCCCGATCACCCAGAAGCTGGCGCGCATCTTGGAGACGAGTTCATAGGGAGCGGTCGTGTCGACGATGTTGCGCGCCGAGAAGCTGATGGTGCGGGAATAGCCCTCGCTCTGGCGCTCGCGGCGGCCGTTCACCGTGTAGTCGACGCCGTGGTTGCCGAGGATGCGGATCAGTTGCTCGACGTCGGCCAGGTGCGGCACGTTCTCGAGCGTCAGCGTATCGTCGGTGAGCAGCGAGGCGATCATCAGGGGAAGGGCTGCGTTCTTCGCGCCCGAGATCGGGATATTTCCGGTCAGCGCGTTGCCGCCGACAATTCTGATACGATCCATAAGCGTCGTTTCTCCGGGATTGCCCGGTTCTCGCGAGAAATTTTCTTGCCGCCTCTAGACCATCGCGCCCCCCTGTTCAAGAAAACAGGGCCTTGCCGTCCTCTGCGCCAAGTGCCTGCCGTCGCCGGTCAGGCCTTCTCGGGTTTCTCGTTGTCATCCCCGGCCGCGGCGAGCCCCTCCGGCCGTGTGTCAGCTTCGCCTGTCCGCCGCGAACGGGCCTGCGCCTTGCGCTTCATGAGATTGGCGCGCAGCTCGGCCGCGAGACGCAACTTGCGCACGTCGGCCCCGGACGAGGGCGTTTTTCTGGTCGACGACATATGGCGGTCCCCGCTTGTCGTTCGTTCATAACGGCATCGCAGCCGAAATGGCCAGTATTGTGGCGTAACGGGGCCTGTGGAAAATGATAGGCAATTTCCTGCAACTCCTAACTTGCGCTCCCGGGAATCATGTGGCACAAGCCGCCCCGTCCACGGATGCTGCCGTAGCTCAGTGGTAGAGCACTCCCTTGGTAAGGGAGAGGTCGAGAGTTCAATCCTCTCTGGCAGCACC
>VFQM010000159.1_pt1 | contig 84608 bp, 81 predicted proteins | sample 3512391 | NCBI WGS metagenome assembly VFQM01 (sample SAMN10412369, study PRJNA504923) | tailings metagenome | isolation source: Replicate 1 from Balatoc abandoned mine | place: Philippines | reverse complement strand
CGCGGGCGCAGGTCGACGGCTACAGGGTAGGCGGCAAGACGGGTACGGCCGAAAAGGTTGTCAACGGCCGCTATTCGAGCGACAAGCGCTTCAACGCCTTCGTCGCTGCCTTTCCGATGGACGATCCGAAGTACGTCGTGCTGACCATCGTCGACGAGCCTCAGCGCGAAAATCCGGGCGTGGGCGCGACGGCCGGCTTCAACGCGGCGCCGATGGTCGCCAATATTATCCGGCGCTCGGCACCGCTGCTTGGCGTAAAGCCAGAATTCGGCCAAGAAAGTGGCGCAACGCTGGCTTCCTACCAGTGATTCTTGGGCGCGCCGAAGAGCGCGCCGTTTGTTAGTGACGAACGGGACTCGATGAAAATAAAAGACCTTGCCGGTATCCTGCCCGACCATGGGATTCTCTCCCACGACGTCGAGGTGAGCGGGGTTTCCTCGGATTCGCGGCAGGTGACGCCGGGAACCGTGTTCTTTGCCGTTTCCGGCAGCAAGGCCGATGGCGCTGCCTATGCCGGCGATGCGGCGAAGCGCGGTGCCGTGGCAGTCGTTACGGCAAAAGGTGCGGACCTTGCTTCGCCCGGCATTCCGGTCATCGCGGTTGACGATCCGCGCCAGGCACTGGCGCTCGCGGCCGCCAGGTTCTACGGGCGCCAGCCCGAGACCATGGTCGCGGTCACCGGCACCAGCGGCAAGACCTCCGTCGCCGCCTTCACCCGCCAGATCTGGGAGCAGGCGGGCTTCGCCGCAGCCAGCATCGGCACGACGGGCGTGGTCGCGCCTGGCCGCGACGAATACGGCCAGCTGACGACCCCCGATCCAGTGGCGCTGCACAAGCTGCTCGCTGAACTCGCGGACGCAGGCGTGACGCACGCATCGATGGAAGCCTCCAGCCACGGCCTCGACCAGCGTCGACTGGACGGCGTGAGGCTTGCGGCCGGCGGCTTCACCAATCTCGGCCGCGATCACATGGACTACCACCCGACGGTCGAGGAGTACCATCGCGCCAAGCTCCGCCTGTTCGATGCGCTGCTGCCCAAGGGCGCTCCGGCGGTCATCTTCGCCGACGACGTCTGGTCGCAGCCGACGGTCGATGCGGCACGCGCCGCCGGGCTCAAGGTGCTGACGGTCGGACGCCAGGGCGAATTCCTCAGCCTCAAGCGGGTCGAGCACGAGCGTCATCGCCAGCGCGCCGAGATCGAATGCGACGGCACGATCTATGAAGTCGACCTGCCGCTGGCAGGCGATTTCCAGGTCGCCAATTCGCTGGTCGCCGCCGGCCTCGCAATCGCCACCGGAACGGACGTCGCCAAGGCGCTGGCGGCGCTCGAGCACCTCAAGGGCGCTCCGGGCCGTCTCGATCTCGTCGGTACCACGCAGGCGGGCGCGCCCGTCTATGTCGACTACGCCCACAAGCCCGACGCGCTCGAGAACGTACTCGCCTCGGTGCGGCCGTTCACCACGGGCAGGGTCATTGTCGTGTTCGGTTGCGGCGGCGACCGTGATCGCGGCAAGCGCCCGATCATGGGCGAGATCGCTACGCGTCTCGCCGACGTCGCAATCGTCACCGACGACAATCCGCGCTCCGAGGTGCCGGAAACGATCCGCGCCGCGATCATGGCCGCTGCACCCGGTGCCATCGAGATCGGCGACCGTCGCCAGGCCATCCAGAAGGCCGTGGCCATGCTGCACGAAGGCGACACGCTGATCGTTGCCGGCAAGGGCCATGAAGTGGGCCAGACCATCGGCAGCGAGACGCTGCATTTCTCCGACCATGAGGAAGTGCGCAACGCGCTCGCCGGGAGCCCGGCATGAGCCTGTTGTGGACCTCCGAGGCACTCGTCGAGGCAATGGGCGGTCGCCCGCTCGGCCAGATGCCCGAAGGCGTTACCGGTATTTCCATCGACAGCCGCAGCCTGAAGCCCGGCGAGGCGTTCTTCGCCATCAAGGGCGACACGATGGACGGACATGACTTCGCAACCGCCGCGATCAAGGCGGGGGCGGGGCTTCTCGTGGTGGCCGAAGGCAAGCTTCCGGCGCTCGGCAGGCTGGCCGCGCCGATGATCGTGGTGCCCGACGTGCTGGCCGCGCTCGAAAAGGCCGGTATCGCCGCGCGCGCCCGTTCGCGGGCTCGCATCATCGGTGTCACGGGTTCGGTTGGAAAGACCAGCACCAAGGAAGCCCTGCGCCATGCGCTTTCCTCGGTCGGCAAGGTGCACGCGTCGGCGGCCTCGTTCAACAACCACTGGGGCGTGCCGCTGACGCTGGCGCGCATGCCGGAGGACAGCGACTACGCCATCTTCGAGATCGGGATGAACCATCCCGGCGAGATCAGCCCGCTGGTCCGCATGGTCCGTCCGCATATCGCGATCGTCACGCTGATTGCGCCTGCCCATCTCGGGTTCTTCCGTAATCTCGACGAGATCGCCAAGGCGAAGGCCGAGATATTTGAGGGCGTCGAGCCGGGTGGGGCCGTCCTGCTCAATCGCGACGACGGCCGCTTCAAGCTGCTGGAAAAATTCGCCCGCGGCGCCGGCATCGACAACGTCATGAGCTTCGGCGAGAACACGCGCGCCACGTTCAGGCTGCTCAAGTGCACGCTCGAGGCCGATCATTCGATGATCGTAGCCCGGATCGGCGGCCGCGACGTTCAGGCCCGCATCGGCGCGCCCGGCCGGCACATTGTGCAGAACGCGCTCGCGGTGCTGGGTGCGGCGCATCTTTGCGGCGCCGACGTGCCGACGGTCGCGACGGCGCTCGCCTCGATGTCGGCTGAAAGCGGACGCGGCCAGCGGCACATACTGCAACTGCCGGAAGGGCCCGCGACGCTCATCGACGAAAGCTACAACGCCAACCCCGCCTCGATGCGGGCGGCGATCGAGCTGCTGGACGCCACGCCCGTGTCGGGTGGCGGCAGGCGCATCGCCGTGCTCGGCGACATGCTGGAGCTCGGTGCCCATTCAGCCCGGCTGCACTCCGCGCTCGCCGAACTGATCAGTTCGACCAGGACGGACATGGTCCTTCTGGCCGGACCGGAAATGAAGGCACTTGCCGATACTCTGCCCGAGGGGATCAGGGCGGAATACCGCGCCGGCGTCGAGGACCTCAAGCCCTTGCTTCTGAACACGGTGAAGCCCGGCGACGCCATCATGGTGAAGTCGTCCAAGGGCATCGGGTTCTCGAAGCTCGTAGAGGCGCTGATCAAGACATTCCCGGCGAATGCCGGCACAAGCACACCGACCTGAACCAGGTCTCGGGGGACGGATACGCATGCTAACTTTGCTTGTCGACTTTGCGGACAAGGTGTCGTTTTTCAACGTCTTCCGCTACATCACCTTCCGTACGGGAGGGGCGTTGATCACGTCCGCGCTGATCGTGTTCATCTTCGGGCCGGCGATCATCAACGCGCTGCGCCTGAGGCAGGGCAAGGGCCAGCCGATCCGCGCCGACGGTCCCCAGACCCACTTCAAGAAGGCCGGCACGCCGACCATGGGCGGCCTGATGATCCTCTGCGGCATCATCGGCTCGACGCTGCTGTGGGCCAACATCACGAGCATCTACGTGTGGGTCGTGCTGTTCGTCACGCTCGGCTTCGGCGCCATCGGCTTCTATGACGACTACCTCAAGGTCACCAAGCAGTCGCATCTCGGCCTGTCCGGCAAGGCGCGTCTCGGCATCGAATTCGTGATCGCCGGCATCGCCGCGTGGATCATCATGCGCAATGGCCAGGCGCCGTTCTCGTCGTCGCTGACCTTCCCCTTTATCAAGGACCTGCTGCTCAATCTCGGCTGGTTCTTCATCCCCTTCGCCTGCTTCGTCATTGTCGGCGCCGGCAATGCGGTGAACCTGACCGACGGTCTCGATGGCCTCGCCATCGTGCCGATCATGATCGCGGCGGCTTCCTTCGGCGTCATTGCCTACCTCTCGGGTAACGCGGTCTTCGCCGAATACCTGCAGATCCACTTCGTGCCGGGCACGGGCGAGTTGGCGGTCATCCTGGGCGCGGTGATCGGTGCTGGCCTGGGCTTCCTCTGGTTCAACGCGCCGCCCGCCGCCATCTTCATGGGCGACACCGGTTCGCTGGCGCTCGGCGGTCTGATCGGCACGGTCGCGGTTGCCACCAAGCACGAAATCGTCATGGCCATCGTCGGCGGCCTGTTCGTCATGGAGGCCTTGTCGGTCATCATCCAGGTCGGCTTCTTCAAGCTCACCGGGCGACGCGTCTTCCTCATGGCCCCCATCCATCACCATTTCGAAAAACTTGGCTGGACGGAGAGCCAAGTGGTCATCCGTTTCTGGATCATTGCTGTTATTCTGGCGCTGATCGGCCTTTCCACTCTCAAGCTGCGCTGAGGCTGCCATGATCCCCGCCACCTCGTTTTCTGGAAAGCAAGTAGCGCTGTTCGGCCTCGGCGGTTCGGGGACGGCAACGGCGCGGGCACTCGCAGAGGGCAGAGCGGAGGTGGTCGCCTGGGACGACAATCCCGAAAGCGTGTCGCGTGCCGCAGCGGAGGGCATTCCCACGCGCGACCTTCGGACGATCGACTGGTCCGGCGTTTCGTCGCTGGTCCTGTCGCCGGGCGTGCCGCTGACGCATCCCAAGCCGCACTGGACGGTGGAACTGGCCCGCGGGGCGGGCGTCGAAGTGATCGGCGACATCGAACTCTTCGCGCGCGAGCGTCTGGTGACGGCGCCTAGCGCACCCTTCATCGCGATTACCGGCACCAACGGAAAATCGACCACGACCGCACTGACGGCGCATATATTGCAGTCGGCGGGACGCGACACGCAGATGGGCGGCAACATCGGCCGCGCGGTCATGACCCTCGATCCGCCGCGTCCCGGCCGCCACTACGTCGTCGAGTGCTCGTCCTACCAGATCGACCTGGCCCCCTCGATCAATCCGACGGCGGGCATCCTGCTCAACCTCACGCCCGACCATCTCGACCGCCACGGCACCATGCAGCACTACGCCTCGATCAAGGAGAGGCTGGTGGCTGGAAGCGACACCGCGATCATCGGTGTCGACGACGTCTATTGCGCCCAGATCGCCGACCGGCTGGAGCGCGCCGGCAAGGACGTGGTCCGCATCTCCAAGCGCCTGCCGTTGACCGACGGCTATTTCGCCGACGGCACCGACCTGATGGAGGCCATCGACGGCCGCTACAGCCGCATCGCCTTCCTCGAAGGCATCGGTTCGTTGCGCGGCCAGCATAATGCGCAGAACGCACTCGCGGCGGTCGTGGCCTGCCTCAAGGTCGGCCTTGAACTCGGCGAGATCCAGGCTGGCCTGGAGAGCTTTCCGGGCCTCGCTCACCGCATGGAGCAGGTCGCGCGCAAGGGGCACGTGCTCTTTGTCAACGATTCCAAGGCGACCAACGCGGATGCCGCGGCTCCCGCCTTGTCGAGCTTCCCGCGCATCTACTGGATCGCCGGGGGGTTGCCCAAGGAAGGCGGCATCGAACCGCTGCGCAGCTTCTTCCCGCGCATCGCACGCGCCTACCTGATCGGCGAGGCGGCTCCGGCCTTCTCGGCGACGCTGGGCGAGGCGGTACCCTACGAGATCGCCGGCACGCTTGCAGCGGCTGTCGAGCATGCCGCCGAGGACGCGGCAAAGGACGACAGCGGCGAGGCGGTGGTCCTGCTTTCGCCAGCATGCGCAAGTTTCGACCAGTTCAAGAACTTCGAGATTCGCGGCGAAGCCTTCAGGCAAGCCGTGAATGCTATTGATGGCATTACCGCTATCGGAGGGGGAAGGTAATGGCTAGTCGCCTCGACAGAAGTCCCGTCGCCATGTGGTGGTGGACGGTCGACAGATGGTTCCTCGCTGCGTTCCTCATGCTGATGGGACTGGGGATCGTCCTGTCGTTTGCCGCGAGCCCGGCGGTGGCCGAGCGCATTGGCCTCGGCATGTTCCACTTCGCCACGCGCCAGATCATCTTTACCATTCCCGCGCTCTGCGTGATGATCGCCGTCTCATTCCTCGATGTCCGCCAGATCAGGCGACTGTCGATCGTCATACTTGGCGTGATGCTGCTCCTCATGGTGGCGGTGCTGTTCGTGGGCGTCGAAGTGAAAGGCGCACGGCGCTGGGTCTCGCTCGCGGGCCTTTCGATCCAGCCGTCAGAATTCCTGAAGCCGGCCTTCGTGGTGATTTCCGCCTGGCTTCTCTCCGAAAACGAACGAAATCCCGACATTCCGGGCAATCTCTTCGCCATGATCCTGCTCGGCGTTGTCCTTGCGCTGCTGATGGCGCAGCCCGACTTCGGCCAGACCATACTGGTGCTCGGGACCTGGGGCGTCATGTTCTTCATGGCCGGCATGTCGTGGTTCTGGATCATCGTGCTGGGTGCCGTCGGCATGGGCGGCGGTTTCGGGGCCTATCTGTTCTTCCCGCACGTGGCAGGCCGTATCGATCGCTTCCTCACCGGCGAGGGCGATACATTCCAGGTCGACATGGGCCGCGAGGCGATCATAAGCGGCGGCTGGTTCGGTGTCGGGCCGGGTGAGGGCGTGGTCAAGCGCGTCATTCCCGACAGCCATGCCGACTTCATCTTCTCCGTCGCCGGCGAAGAGTTCGGCATCATCCTGTTGATCGCCATCATGCTGATCTTCGCCTTCATCGTGCTGCGCGGCCTGCGCACGGCGCTCAAGGAGCATGACGATTTCACCCGCTATGCCGTTGCCGGCCTCGTGGTCGTGTTCGGCTTCCAGTCGATCATCAACATGAGCGTGAACCTGCAACTGATGCCCGCCAAGGGCATGACGCTGCCATTCATCTCCTATGGCGGTTCGTCGCTGATCGCGATCGCCATGTCGATGGGCATGGTCCTGGCGCTCACGCGCAAGAAGCCGGAGAAGCTAAGAAACACGGGGTTCGCCGGGATGAACCGCTACGTGGCGCCGGCCGAATAGCATGTCCAAAGGAACTGTCATGCTTGCCGCCGGCGGGACCGGCGGCCATCTCTTTCCGGCCGAGGCGCTGGCGCACGAACTGACGGCACGCGGCTGGCAGGTTCATCTCGCCACCGACGACCGTGCCGAGCGTTTCGCCGGCAAGTTCCCGGCGACGGCCATCCACGCCATACCCTCGGCCACCATCGGCTCGAAGAACCCCGTCGCCCTGTTGCGGTCGTTCTGGAGCATCTGGCGCGGCGTGCGAGAAGCCTCCAAGGTGATCGCCAAGATCAATCCGTCGGTGGTGATTGGTTTCGGCGGCTACCCGACGCTGCCGCCGCTCTATGCCGCGACCAGGCGTGGCGTACCTGCGATGGTACATGAACAAAACGCCGTAATGGGCCGCGCCAACAAGGCTCTCGCCGGGAAGATGGATGCGATTGCCGGCGGCTTCTTGCCGGAAAGCTCAGGCAGCAACGGGGCCAAGACCGTCGTCACCGGAAATCCGGTGCGACCGGCGGTGATAGCGGCCGCGTCCACGCCCTATGTCGCTTCTGCGGGCTCGGACCGCTTCAACCTGCTGGTGTTCGGGGGCAGCCAGGGCGCGCAGTATTTCTCGGATGCGGTGCCCGGCGCGATCGCGATGCTGCCGGAAACGCAGAGGAAGCGGCTGCGGGTGACCCAGCAGGCCCGAGCCGAAGACGCCGAGAAGGTGAAGGATGCCTACGCCAGGCTCGGCATCGAGGCCGACGTCTCGCCGTTCTTCACCGACATGGCGCAGCGCATGGCTTCGGCCCAGCTGGTGATCTCCCGCTCGGGCGCATCGACGGTGTCCGAAATCTCCGTCATCGGCCGCCCGGCGCTGCTGGTGCCTTATCCGCATGCGCTCGACCACGACCAGGCGGCGAATGCCGCGCGGCTTGCCGCTGCAGGCGGGGGCGAGGTGCATCCGCAAGCCAGCCTTTCGGCCGAGCGCATCGGGGCGCTTCTGGACGGGCTGATGGACGATCCCGAGCGGCTTTCGACGATGGCGGCTGCCGCTAAGTCAGTCGGCAAAGCGGACGCCACGAGGTTGCTCGCCGACCTCGCAGAGGCTATTGCGTCCAAAATACCCGTCGCGGAATTCAAGAAGGGGGTGCGGCCATGAAGATGCCGCAGACGATAGGTCTCGTTCATTTCATCGGTATTGGCGGCATCGGCATGAGCGGCATCGCCGAGGTGCTGCACAACCTCGGCTACAAGGTCCAGGGCTCGGACCAGTCCGACAGCGCCAATGTCCAGCGCCTGCGTGACAAGGGCATCGAGTGCTTTGTCGGCCATGCCGCCGACAATCTCGGCGACGCCGAGGTGGTGGTCGTCTCGACGGCCATCAAGAAGTCCAATCCCGAATTCCAGGCGGCGCGCGAGAAGCTGCTGCCGATCGTGCGCCGCGCGGAAATGCTGGCCGAGCTGATGCGCTTCCGCAATGCGGTGGCGATCGGCGGAACGCACGGCAAGACCACGACCACCTCGATGGTGGCGACGCTGCTCGATGCCGGCGGGCTCGACCCGACTGTGATCAACGGCGGCATCATCAATGCCTATGGCACCAACGCCCGCATGGGCGAGGGCGAGTGGATGGTGGTCGAGGCCGACGAGAGCGACGGCACCTTCCTGAAGCTGCCGGCCGACATCGCCGTCGTCACCAACATCGATCCCGAACATCTCGATCACTACGGCACCTTCGACAAGGTGCGCGAGGCTTTCCGCCAGTTCGTCGAGAACGTCCCGTTCTACGGCTTCGGCGTGATGTGCACCGACCACCCCGAGGTGCAGGCGCTGGTCAGCCACATCGAGGACCGCCGCGTCATCACCTATGGCGAGAATGCCCAGGCGGACGTGCGCTTCGCCAATCATCGCATGGACGGTGCGACTTCGGTCTTCGATGTCGTCATCCGCAGCCGCAAGTCCGGAACGTCTTCCACCATAGAGGGCGTTCGGTTGCCGATGCCGGGAAGGCACAACGTCTCCAATGCCACCGCCGCAATCGCGGTCGCAACCGAACTCGGCATCAGCGCGGAAGCCATCAAGCGCGGCCTGTCGTCCTTCGGCGGCGTCAAGCGCCGCTTCACCCATACGGGCACGTGGAACGGCGTCGAGGTTTTCGACGACTACGGCCACCACCCGGTTGAGATCAAGGCGGTGCTGAGGGCCGCGCGCGAGGCGACCAAGGGCCGCGTCATCGCGATTGCCCAACCGCACCGCTTCACCCGGCTGCATGACCTGTTCGACGATTTTGCCGCCTGCTTCAACGACGCCGACACCGTCATGGTGGCGCCGGTCTATGCGGCCGGCGAAGACCCGATCGAAGGCGCCAATTCGGAGTCGCTGATTTCGCGCATCCGCGCCGGCGGCCATCGTGACGCGCGCTACATCGAGGGACCTGCGGCGATAGCACCCGCAGTGCGCGATCTCGCCAAGCCGGGCGACTTCATCGTCTTCCTCGGCGCGGGCAACATCACGCAATGGGCCTACGCGCTTCCGGGTGAGCTGTCTGGGGGCGGGACGTGACGGGTGGCGAGGAGCTGATCGCGAAGCTGGGCGACCGGCTAGCCGGCCTGCGCGGGCGCATCACGCCCAGCGCCGAGATGGAGAAGATCACCTGGTTCCGCGCCGGCGGAATGGCCCAGGCGCTGTTCCAGCCGGCCGACGAGGAAGATCTCGCGGCCTTCCTGAAAGCAGTGCCGGAGGAAATCCCGGTCATGGTCGTCGGTATCGGCTCGAACCTGCTCGTTCGCGAGGGTGGCATTCCCGGTTTCGTGGTGCGCCTGTCGGCCAAGGGTTTCGGCGAAGCCGAGCGGGCTTCCGAGACACAGATCAGGGCAGGGGCCGCGACGCCCGACAAGCGTGTGGCGGCACTCGCCCACGACAGCGGCATCGGCGGGTTCCATTTCTACCATGGCATTCCTGGCGCCATCGGCGGGGCGCTGCGGATGAACGCGGGCGCCAACGGCGTCGAGACGCGCGAGCGCGTCGTCGAGGTCAGCGCGCTCGACCGTGCCGGGAATCGGCACGTGCTGTCCAACGCGGACATGGGCTACAGCTATCGCCATTCATCGGCTGCTGCCGACCTGATCTTCACTTCGGCCCTGTTCGAGGGCTACGCCGAGGACAAGGACGCGATCAAGGCGGCCATGGACGACGTCCAGCATCATCGCGAGACCGTTCAGCCAATCCGCGAGAAGACCGGCGGCTCGACCTTCAAGAATCCCGAGGGCACATCCGCCTGGAAGGAGATCGACAAGGCCGGCTGCCGCGGGCTGATGATCGGGGGCGCGCAGATGTCGCCCATGCACTGCAACTTCATGATCAACACCGGCACGGCCACTGGCTACGACCTGGAGTATCTCGGCGAAACCGTCCGCAGCCGCGTACTCGAGCATTCGGGCATCCGCCTGCAGTGGGAGATCAAGCGCATCGGCCGGTACAAGCCGGGTCACGAGGTGCAGGAGTTCCTCGGCCAGCTGCTGTAGGTCGACGCTAAATAGTTGGCCGGCAAACGGTTTATGGCAGCCCTCGGACATTCCAAGCCGAGGGCTTTTTGCTGCCCGAATTCTGCCCTTCGGTACTGCCAGTCCAGTGCACTCGAGATTCGCTTCCGATCACGAAATCGCACTGATCTCCAATCGGCACTTGCCACGGAATCAAGTCTCTGATTCTCTGATCTAAAGCGTTTCCTGATTTGAGTCGCGTGACGCGTACCCCGCGTTTTGCTCCGGAAGATCAACTTCCGGGACGGAGCGATTCGGTCTTTGGAAACAAGGCGTTGCGTGTAGAGTCTAGAGGGGATCACCGGGGAATGAAGTCGAAGCACGTCGCTGTATTGATGGGCGGATTTTCGTCCGAGCGACCCGTGTCCCTGTCGTCCGGAAATGCCTGCGCCGATGCGCTCGAGCAGGTGGGTTACAAGGTCACGCGCGTCGATGTCGATCGCGATGTCGGCAGCGTGCTTACTGCGCTCAAGCCGGACGTGGCCTTCAATGCCCTGCACGGCCCGTTCGGCGAGGACGGCACCATCCAGGGCATCCTCGAATTCCTCGCCATTCCTTACACTCACTCAGGTGTTCTGGCCTCGGCGCTTGCCATGGATAAGGAGCAGGCGAAGAAGATCGCCAAGGCGGCCGGGATCCCGGTCGCGGAATCCAGGGTGCTCGATCGCTTCTCGATCCGCAACGAGCACCCGATGGCGCCGCCCTATGTGGTGAAGCCGGTCGCCGAGGGGTCCAGCTTCGGCGTCGTCATCGTCAAGGAGGACCAGTCGCATCCGCCCCAGGTGATTTCCTCGTCGGAGTGGCGCTACGGCGACACGGTGATGGTGGAGCGCTACATCCATGGGCGTGAACTCACCTGTGCGGTGATGGGCGACGTGGCGCTCGGGGTCTGCGAGATCATCCCGACGGGGCATGCCTTCTACGACTACGACTCAAAATATGTCGTCGGCGGATCAAGGCACGAATGCCCCGCGAAAGTTTCACCGAATATTTACCAAAAAATACAAAGACTGGCGCTCAAGGCTCATCAAGCGATCGGGTGCCGGGGCGTCTCCCGGTCTGACTTCCGGTACGACGACCGCCATTCGGAAAATGGAGAGGTCGTCTGGCTGGAGGTCAACACGCAACCCGGCATGACGCCGACGTCGCTGGTGCCAGAGATTGCCGCGCAAGCCGGGCATTCGTTTGGTGAGCTGTTGAGTTGGATGGTGGAGGACGCTTCGTGTTTGCGTTGAAGTCGGGATATGACAGGGGGGTGCGCGGCGCGAAGCCGAGTCTCTTCGGGCTGTCCCTGTCCGCGGAACATTTCGTGCTGCCGCGGGTCCTGCGCAAGCCTGTTCGCGTGCTGTCTCGTTTGGGGCGGGGGGAGTTCACTCCTCCGCCCTATGCCGCGTCCATGCTGACCGTATCGTTCCTGGCCGCGAGTTCCCTCTACGGGGCCTATATCGGCGGCCACTTCCCGACGATCGTCCAGGGGCTGACCGCGCGCAGCGGCTTTGCCGTCGATCAGGTCAAGGTCTCGGGCAATCGCGAAACCTCCGAAATCGATATCCTCGACAAGCTCGAGCTCGACGGTTGGACTTCGCTGGTCGGCTTCGATCCCGAGCAGGCGCGCGAGCGCATCGTCGCTCTGCCCTGGGTCCGCGACGCGGCCGTGCGCAAGGTCTATCCCAATTCGATCGAGGTACGCATCGAGGAGCGCGAGGCCTTCGCCATCTGGCAGCATGGCCGGCAACTGAGTGTCGTCGAGAAGTCGGGCAATGTCATTGCCCCATATGCTGGCGGCAGGCAGATGATGCTGCCGCTGGTCGTCGGCTTCGGTGCCGCCGAGGGGGCTGCCGATTTCGTCGCCAAGGTGCAGGCTGTGCCCGAGCTCGCCTCGCGCGTCAGAAGCTATGTTCGCGTCGGCGAACGGCGCTGGGATCTGCGTCTCGACAACGGGATCACGGTCAAGCTGCCCGAGTTCGGTGTCGATGCGGCACTTGCCGAGGTGGCGGCGCTCGATCGCGACAAGGGGCTGTTCAATCGTGACATTTCGGCCGTGGACATGCGTCTCGGCGACAGGCTCGTCGTGCAGCTCACGCCCGAGGCGATGGAGCGCAGGCAGTCTGAGCTGAGTGCAAAGCCCAAGACCGTCAAGGCGAAGACGGAGAAGAGAACATGAGCTGGCTCGGCGGTCAAAAGGACGCGGCGTCGCGCCGTTCGGGCATCCTCACCGTGCTCGACGTCGGGTCGAACAAGGTCTGCTGCGTGGTTGCCAAGCTCAAGCCGGCGGAAGGCAATCAGCTGCTCAAGGGCCGTACCCACCAGGCCCAGGTGATCGGCATCGGCCATCAGAAGTCGCAGGGCGTGAAGTCGGGCGTCGTGATCGAGCTCGACAGGGCCGAGCATGCCATCCGTCTCGCCGTCGACGCGGCCGAGCGTATGGCGGGGCTGACCGCCGATTCCCTGATCGTCAATCTCTCGGCCGGCCGCATCAAGAGCGAGGCCTTCTCCGCCACCGTCAATCTTGGTGGGCATGAGGTCGAGGAATCCGACGTCAAGCGCGTGCTCGCGGCCGGTGCCAAGCAGGCCATGCGCGCAGAGCGCGAGGTCATCCATTCGCTGCCGGTCGCGTTCTCGCTCGACGCCGAGCGGGGCGTGCGCGACCCGCGCGGCATGGTCGGCGAGACACTCGGCGTCGACATGCATGTTCTGACCGGCGATTCGGCGCCGCTTCGCAATCTCGAACTCTGCATCAACCGCTCGCATCTTTCGGTCGAGCATATGGTGGCGACGCCCTATGCGAGCGGCCTCGCCGCGCTGGTCGACGACGAACTCGAAATGGGCGCCGCCTGCATCGATATGGGTGGCGGCACGACGACGCTCTCGGTGTTCTCGGAGGGCAAGTTCGTCCATGCCGACGCCATTCCGATCGGTGGCAACCACGTGACGATGGACCTGGCAAAGGGGTTGTCCGCCCGGCTGGATGACGCCGAACGGCTCAAGGTCATGCACGGCTCGGCGCTGCCGGGCACCACGGATGACCGCGATCTCGTCAGCATCCACCCGATCGGCGCCGACGAGAGCGATGTGCCTCTGCAGATTCCGCGCTCCGTTATGGCGCGCATCATCCGCGCCCGGATCGACGAGACACTCGAACTGCTGCGCGACAGGCTGAACAAGTCCGGCTATGGCAATGCGGTCGGCAAGCGAGTCGTGCTGACGGGCGGTGCGAGCCAGTTGGTGGGGCTGCCCGAGGCGGCGCGCCGGATCCTCGGCCGCAACGTCCGCATCGGCCGCCCGCTCGGGGTGGCTGGTCTTCCGGAGGCTGCCAAGGGGCCGGCCTTCGCGACGGCGGTCGGGCTGCTCATCTACCCCCAGGTGGCTGGCATCGAGAGCCAGGCGACGAAAGGGATTTCCCGTTACAGGGCGACGGGAACAGGCGGAAAACTGCATCGCATGAGTCAGTGGTTGAGAGACAGTTTTTAGGGAATCGACGGGGTTAGCCCCACAGAGGCCGCACGGCGAAGCGGCTGCGAAAGGCAAAAAGGACGAGGACAATGACGATCAATCTCAAAAAGCCGGACATTACCGAGCTCAAGCCACGCATCACGGTGTTCGGTGTCGGTGGCGGCGGCGGCAACGCCGTCAACAACATGATCACCGCAGGCCTGCGCGGCGTCGAGTTCGTCGTGGCGAACACCGATGCCCAGGCGCTGACCATGTCCAAGGCAGAGCGCCTGATCCAGCTCGGCGCGCATGTCACCGAAGGCCTCGGCGCGGGTTCGCAGCCGGAAGTCGGCCGCGCGGCGGCTGAAGAGTGCATCGACGAACTCATCGACCATTTGTCGAACACCCACATGTGCTTCGTCACCGCCGGCATGGGCGGCGGTACCGGCACCGGTGCTGCTCCGGTCGTCGCCCGCGCTGCACGCGAAAAGGGGATCCTCACCGTCGGCGTCGTCACCAAGCCGTTCCACTTCGAAGGCCAGCGCCGTATGAAGACGGCCGATCAGGGCATCGAAGAGCTGCAGAAGTGCGTCGACACCCTCATCGTCATCCCGAACCAGAACCTCTTCCGCCTGGCTAACGACAAGACGACGTTCGCCGACGCCTTCGCTATGGCCGACCAGGTGCTCTACTCGGGTGTCGCCTGCATCACCGACCTGATGGTCAAGGAAGGCCTCATCAACCTCGACTTCGCCGACGTCCGCTCGGTGATGCGCGAGATGGGCAAGGCGATGATGGGCACAGGCGAAGCTTCGGGCGAGGGCCGTGCGATGGCCGCCGCCGAGGCTGCGATCGCCAACCCGCTGCTCGACGAAACCTCGATGAAGGGTGCGAAGGGCCTGCTGATCTCGATCACTGGCGGTCGCGACCTGACGCTGTTCGAAGTCGACGAAGCTGCGACCCGCATCCGTGAGGAAGTCGACCAGGACGCCAACATCATCCTGGGCGCGACCTTCGACGAGGATCTCGAGGGCGTCATCCGCGTTTCGGTTGTCGCCACTGGCATCGACAAGTCCGCGGCCGACATCGCCGCAGCTCCGCTGACCATCCGTCAGGCTCCGAAGCCTGCCCAGCGTCCGGCTGCCGAGGTTCGCCCGGCCCAGCCGCAGGCCGCTCCGGTCGAGCAGCCGCGCGTCGAAGCGCGCACCAACGACCCGGTCGCCGATGCCATCCGCCTGGCAGAGGCCAATGCGGCGGCCATGGCGCAGCCGCGTCCGGCCGCCCCGGCCGACGACTTCCGTCCGCAGAGCAAGCTGTTCCAGGCACCGCCGGCCCAGCCGCAGCAGTTCCAGCCGGCCCCGCAGCCGCAGCAGTACCACCAGCCTGCTCCCCAGCCGGCTCCGCAACAGGTGGCACCCCAACAGGTGATGCAGCAGGCTCCCGCGCCGCGCATGCCGCGCGTCGAGGACTTTCCGCCGATGGTGAAGGCCGAGGTCGCAGCAAAGACTCAGCCGGTCGACCACGAGGAGCGCGGTCCGATGGGGCTGCTCAAGCGCCTGACCAGCGGCCTGACCCGTCGCGAGGAAGAGCCGGCGCGTCTCCAGCCGGCCCAGCCGCGCGAGCCGCGCCTGCGTCAGCCGGCCCCCGAGCAACGCCGCGTGAACAACCAGGAGTCGCAGCTCTACGCACCGCGTCGCGGCCAGCTTGACGAACACGGCCGACTCGCCCCGCAGGCACGGCCCCAAGAAGACGATCAGTTGGAGATTCCCGCGTTCCTTCGCCGCCAGGCAAACTAATCTGTGAAGGACGGTAACACGGTTTGAAAGGCGGGCGTCTCGACGCCCGCCTTTAGTTCTGAAAAGATCATTGAAAACATGAACTTGGTGCGGCGAGTCCCAGGGCCCCGCGGTTACACAGAGTAAAAAACCGTGATTTGGAGTCTAACATCCGGAAGACTATGTTCGCCGCCGACTAAGGTCGCTCGGGCGGGTATTGTGGGGATGAGATCCCGTCTTTCGAGCAGCAGAAGAGCCGCACGCCACATAGTGGCAGAGCGGTCCTGACGTGGACGGGCATATGGGGATCGAATTGCAGGACTATCAGACAACGCTCAAGTCGCGTGTGACGCTGTCAGGAATTGGCGTCCACAGTGGCATGCCCGTGTCTATCCATTTCGTGCCGGCGGACGCCGACACGGGTGTGACTTTCCAAGTTGCCGGGCGAGAGTTCCGCGCAATTGTGTCAGAAGTGGGTGCAACGGACCTTTGCACTTTGCTTGGTGACCCGCATGGGGTTCACGTTGCGACCATCGAGCACCTGATGGCCGCTCTGTTCGGCGTCGGGATCGACAATGTGTCCATCGAGGTCGAAGGCGCGGAAGTGCCGATCCTGGACGGCAGTGCCGCGCAGTTCGTCGAGGCGTTCGACCAGGCCGGCATCGAGGTTCTGGGCGTAAAGCGCCGCTACATCCGTGTTCTGAAGCCCGTGCGAATCGAAAGCGGCGCCTCCTGGGCCGAGTTCCGCCCCTACAGCGGCACCCGTTTCGAGGTCGAGATCGATTTTGAAAGCCCGGCGATCGGCCGCCAGTCGTTTGCGTCGGACATCAACGCCGATATCTTCCGCCGCGAGATCTCGCGGGCCCGCACCTTCGGCTTCATGAAGGACGTCGAGCGCCTGTGGGCCGCTGGATACGCGCTGGGCTCGTCGCTCGAGAACTCCGTGGTCATCGGCGACGACAACCACATCATCAACATGGAAGGCCTGCGCTTCTCGAACGAATTCGTTCGCCACAAGACGCTGGACGCCATGGGCGACCTGGCGCTTGCAGGCGCGCGCTTCATCGGCTGCTTCCGTTCCTACCGTGGTGGCCACAGGCTGAACGCGAACGCGCTGCGTCGCCTGCTTTCGGATCGGTCCGCCTTCGAGATCGTCGAGACGTCGCGCCGCGAACGTGGCCGTTCGGCTGAACTCATCGCCGTCAGCGCCGCCGTCCACGCTCCCTGGACGCTCTGACGCAGCAGTGCTTGTGAAGTGGTGTGGCCAGGCTGCACCACTCCACAGGTTAAATCGCCTAGGCGATCACGCGCCACAAAATTGCGCGATTGGCGGCTGATAGCGTTGCCCGGCACGGTTAGTTGTGATCTATGCCGGTTGCCTAAAAGCGAAATGGCGCCGAAGGGGCGGAAGTCTGTGATGTCATTGATACGAGCCGATCGATCGAAGCTGCGCGCGAAGCCTCTTGCCGTTGCGCTGTCGCTCGTCATTCCGGCGATTGCACTCTCGGGTTGCATGTCGGGTGAGGCCGATGTCGATCTTGCCAGCTATGTCGAGCAGACCGAGCCGGCAGACGTTCTCTACAATCAGGGCCTCGCCAACCTCAATGCCGGTCGCCTCAAGGAGGCAAGCCGCAAGTTCGAGGCCGTCGATCGCCAGCACCCGTATTCGGAGTATGCGCGCAAGTCGATGGTGATGGGCGCTTTCGCCAGCTATCGGCAGGGCGCCTACGAGGAAGCCATCAACTCGGCCAAGCGCTATCTTGCGCTGTACCCCTCGACCGAGGATGCCGCCTACGCCCAGTACATCATCGGCCTGAGCTACTTCCGCCAGATCCGCGACGTGACGCAGGACCAGAAGGAAGCCCGCCGGACCATCGAGGCGATGCAGGAAGTCGTGCAGCGCTGGCCCGAGTCGGAATATGTCGACGACGCCAACGCCAAGATCCGCTTTGCCCGCGACCAGCTCGCTGGCAAGGAGATGCAGATCGGCCGCTACTATCTCGAGCGCCGTGAATACATCGCAGCGGCCAAGCGCTTCCGCAGCGTGGTCGAGAACTACTCGAACACGCGCCACATCGAGGAAGCCCTCGCGCGCCTGACCGAGACCTACTATGCGATGGGCCTGACGTCGGAAGCGCAGACGGCGGCTGCCGTGCTCGGCCAGAACTATCCCGACAGCCAGTGGTACAAGGACTCCTACAAGCTGTTGCAGACCAACGGCCTGGAGCCGCGTGAAAACGCCGGCTCGTGGATGTCCAAGGCCGGGAAGCTGTTCTCCGGCGACGCCTGATCCCGATCGATGCTCTCGCGACTGTCGATCCGCGATATCGTCCTGATCGAGCGGCTGGACATCGACTTTACTCCCGGTCTCTCCGTGCTCACGGGTGAGACCGGTGCCGGCAAATCCATTCTTCTCGACGCATTGTCGCTGGCGCTCGGCGCGCGCGGCGATGCGTCGCTCGTCCGCCACGGTGCCAACCAGGGGCAGGTGACGGCCGTCTTCGACGTCCCGTCGAACCATCCAGTGCGCGTGCTGCTGGCCGACAACGCCATCGATGACGACGGCGACGTGATCCTCCGCCGCGTCCAGACTGCGGACGGCCGCACCCGCGTGTTCGTCAACGACCAGCCATCCAGCGTGACGCTGATGCGCGACATCGGACGTGCGCTGGTGGAAATCCACGGCCAGCACGACGACCGCGCGCTCGTCGACGGCGGCGCGCACCGCGAAGTGCTCGATTCCTTCGGCGGTCATGTCGGCGAGGCGCGTGCGACTGCTGAAGCCTGGCGCGCCTGGCGCGCTGCCGAGCAGGAATTGTCCCGCCATCGCGCCCGCGTCGAAGCAGCCGCCCGAGAGGCCGAGTATCTTCGCGCATCGGTCGCCGAACTCGGTAAGCTCGACCCGCAGCCTGGCGAGGAGAGCGAGCTCGCCGAACTGCGCGCGTCGATGATGCGGGTCGAGAAGATCGCATCCGAGATACAGGATGCGCAGGACGTGCTGTCGGGATCTTCGTCGCCTCTGCCGCAGCTTGCAAGCCTGCTGCGGCGCCTGCAACGCAAGGCGGCTGAGGTGCCGGGCCTGCTGGACGAAGTGGTGAAATCCCTCGACGAGGCGATGATCTCACTCGATGCGGCGCAGTCCGGCGTGGACGCAGCGCTGCGCGCGACGGAGTACGACCCCCAACGGCTTGAGAAGGCGGAGGAGCGGCTGTTCGCCCTACGCGCGGCGGGCCGCAAGCACAATGTCGTGGTGGATGACCTGGCGCAACTGCGCGACGGCATGGTTGCAGACCTTGCCGATCTCGACGCGGGCGAGGAACGGCTCCATGCGCTCGAACAGCAGGCGGCCGCCAATCGCGACGCCTATGACCGCATCGCGGCGAATCTGGCAGAATTGCGAAAGGCAGCCGCAGAGGGCCTGCGCAAGACCGTCATGGCGGAACTGCCCGCGCTCAAGCTGGAGCGGGCCGAGTTCATCGTCGAGATAACGAGCGATGCCGACAACCGCATGCAGGAAGGCATCGACGAGGTCGAGTTCTGGGTCCGGACCAATCCGGGCACGCGCCCGGGGCCGATGATGAAGGTTGCGTCCGGCGGCGAGCTGTCGCGCTTCCTGCTCGCGCTCAAGGTGGCTTTGGCCGACCGCGGTTCGGCGCCGACGCTTGTCTTCGACGAAATCGACACCGGCGTGGGCGGCGCGGTCGCCGACGCCATCGGCCAGCGGCTGGCGCGCCTCGCCAATCGCGTCCAGGTGCTCTCGGTCACGCATGCGCCGCAGGTGGCCGCGCGCGCCGAAACGCATTTCCTGATCTCGAAGTCCGGCGGCACCGACCGCGTCGCCACCGGCATCCACGAGATGGACCGCCCGGCCCGGCAGGAAGAGATCGCCCGCATGCTCTCGGGCGCGACCATCACCGAAGAGGCGAGGGCCGCGGCCGAGCGGCTGCTGCGCGAGAACACCGCCGCGGTGATGTGAACTCCGCGCATCTGCGCGGCCGATGTCAGGAGCCTTTGCGATCCCGCTGATTTGACGTGGAATTCGCTCCGGCTGCCTCCCACGTCCCGGCGTCCTGATCTATGTTGGCGCGCCTATTGCGACGGAGCCGCACCATGTCCGAAAAAAGCGTCGATTCGCTGAGCGAAGCGGAAGCCGCAGCCGAGCTTGCGCGGCTTGCCGAGGAGATCGCCGGCCACGACCGGCGCTATCACGCCGAAGACGCGCCGACGATTTCGGATGCGGACTATGACGCTCTACGGCGGCGCAACCTGGCGATCGAACAGCGCTTTCCGCATCTGGTGCGGGAGGATTCGCCGTCGAAGGCCGTCGGCGCGGCCGTCTCCGAGAAGTTTGGCAAGGTTACCCATGTCGTGCCCATGCTATCGCTCGACAATGCCTTCGCCGACGAGGACGTGACCGAGTTCGTCGGGCGCATCAGGCGCTTCCTGAGGCTCGCCGCTGACGAGCCGGTCGCGATCACGGCGGAGCCCAAGATCGACGGCCTCTCGCTTTCGATTCGCTACGAGAACGGCCGGCTGGTGACGGCGGCGACGCGCGGCGACGGGCAGGTGGGCGAGAACGTGACGGCCAACGCGCGTACCATCGCCGACATTCCAAACGTGCTCCATGGCGACTTCCCCGAAGTGCTCGAGGTGCGCGGCGAGGTCTATATGAGCCATGCCGATTTCGCCGAGCTCAACCGGCGTAACGACGAGGCAGGCAAGCAGATATTCGCTAATCCGCGCAACGCGGCTGCGGGTTCGCTTCGCCAGCTTGACACCTCGATCACCGCCAGCCGTCCGCTGCGCTTCTTTGCCTATGCCTGGGGCGAGGTGAGCCGGATGCCTGCCGACACCCAAATGGGCATGGTCGCGGCTTTCGGTCGCTTTGGCTTCAAGACCAACCCGCTGATGAAGTCTTTCGACAGCGTCGAAGGCCTGCTTTCGCAATACAGGCTGATCGAGGCAGACCGGGCGACGCTCGGCTACGACATCGACGGCGTGGTCTACAAGGTCGACCGGCTCGACCTGCAGCAGCGGCTAGGCTTCGTGTCGCGTTCGCCGCGCTGGGCGATCGCGCACAAGTTCCCGGCCGAGAAGGCGACGACCATTCTCACCGGCATCGACATTCAGGTCGGCCGCACCGGCGCACTGACGCCCGTGGCACGCCTGCAGCCTGTGACGGTGGGCGGTGTGGTGGTCACCAACGCCACGCTGCACAACGAGGACTACATCAGGGGCATCGGCAACAGCGGGCAGCCGATCCGCGACGGACGCGACATCCGCGTCGGCGACACGGTGATCGTGCAGCGTGCGGGTGACGTCATCCCCCAGATCCTCGACGTGGTGCTGGAGAAGCGTCCAGCGGAGGCGACAGCCTATCAGTTCCCGACGCTGTGCCCGGCCTGCGGCAGCCATGCGGTGCGCGAGGAAGGGGAGGCGGTGCGGCGCTGCACCGGCGGCCTGATCTGCCCGGCGCAGGCGGTGGAACGGCTCCGGCACTTCGTGTCGCGCAACGCCTTCGACATCGAGGGTTTGGGGGAAAAGCAGATCGAGTTCTTCTTCCAGTCGCAGGATCCGGCGCTGCATGTCGGCTCGCCGGCCGACATCTTCACACTCAAGCGGCGCCAGGAGGCCTCGCTGACCAAGCTCGAGAACATCGAGGGCTTCGGCGCGACGTCGGCGCGCAAGCTCTTCGCAGCGATCGACGACCGTCGGCAGGTCGAGTTCTCGCGCTTCCTGTTTGCGCTGGGCATCCGCCACATCGGCGAGACCAATGCCAAGCGGCTGGCGCGCCATTACATCAGCTTCGAGGCCTTCCAGCAGGCGGGCGTGGCCGCCCAGATGCCGGAGGGCAAGGGCGACAAGGGGAATGCCGCCTGGCAGGAACTGACGGCGATCAACGGCATCGGCGGGACGGTCGCCGAGGCCGTCGTCGAGTTCTTCGCCGAGGAGCACAACAGGCAGGTGGTCGCAGCGCTGCTCGCCGAGGTGACGCCGCTCGACGAGGAGCGCATCGGCGATGTGTCGTCGCCCGTCTCGGGCAAGACAGTGGTCTTCACGGGGGCGCTCGAGAAGATGTCGCGCGACGAAGCCAAGGCCATGGCCGAGAAGCTCGGCGCAAAAGTCTCGGGCTCGGTCTCGAAGAAGACCGACCTCGTCGTGGCTGGGCCGGGTGCCGGCTCGAAGCTGAAGGCGGCTACCGAGTTGGGCATAGAAGTCATCACCGAGGACCAGTGGTTCGAACGGGTCGGGCAGGCGGGCTGACTGAATAGATGCGTGCAATTGCGATCGACTTCGAAACTGCCAACGAGCAGCGCGGCAGCCCGTGCTCCGTCGGCCTGGCCTGGATCGAGGACGGGGCGGTCATCCGCGTCGAGGAGCGGCTGATCCGTCCCAGGGACATGCGCTTCTCGCGCTTCAACATCGCCGTCCACGGCATCCGCCCGGAAGACGTGGAGGACGCGTCCGAATTTCCCGAAGTCATGGAAGAATTCGAGGACGATCTGGGCGACATGCTGGTCCTCGCCCATAACGCGTCGTTCGACATGAGCGTCATCCGTGCGTCGTACGCGCTGTACGGCATCGATTGCCCGAGCATCGACTATGCCTGCACGCTCAAGATGGCAAAGATGGTGTGGCAGGACCTTGCCTCGCACCGGCTCAACGAGGTGTCGCGCCATATCGACTTTTCGTTCAAGCACCACAACGCGGCTGAGGATGCGCATGCCTGCGGGGAGGTGGCCTTGGCGGCTGCGCGCAAGTTGAAAGTCTCGACGATGCGCGACCTGCCCATCAGGCTCGAGATGACGACGGGGCGTCTCCACGCTGGCGGCTACACGCCTTGCTCGGTGAAGCGGCCTGCCAAGAAGAGCTGAGTTCCGCTGAAGCGTTGGCTCAAGCGAATTGATGTGACAGCGACAGCCGGCTGACCTATTCAGGGCCTCTTTTTTCAGGGAGGCTGGCAGGGTGAGCGACGGTCTGGCGCAATTTTCGCGCGGTGCCCGGATGAGCGTGCCGGTGGTGGTTGCCTCGGCGCCGTTCGCCGTACTGTTCGGCGCGCTCGCCGTGGACAACGGATTTACCGTTGCAGAAGCGACGCTGATGAGCGCCACCATCTTCGGCGGCGCCAGCCAACTGGTGGGCATCGAACTGTTCGGTCAGCACGTTGCGCCCTGGCTGGTGGTGCTGTCGATCTTCGCGGTCAATTTCCGCCACGTGCTCTATTCGGCCGCCATCGGCCCGCACATCGCCCATTGGCCGTGGCTGCAGCAGGCCGTGGCCTATTTCTTCCTCACCGATCCGCAATATGCCGAAGCGGAGCGCATCCGCGAGCAGGGCAGAAAGATCGGCTTTGCCTGGTATATGGGCATGGCGCTGACGCTCTATGTGTGCTGGGTGGTCGAGAGCGGGCTCGGCGCGCTGTTCGGCAAGCTCATCCCCAACCCGCACGCACTCGGCCTCGACTTCCTGCTGCCGATCTACTTCCTCGGCATCGTCATGAGCTTCCGCAACCGACCGCGCTGGTTGCCGATCGTGATTGCCAGCGCCGCCGCCTCTATGATCGCCTACAAGACGGTGGGGTCGCCTTGGCACGTGTCGCTCGGGGCGCTCGCAGGCGTGCTGCTGGCAGCCGCCCTGCCTGTGCGGGAAAGCAAGCCCGTCGAGGCAAGCGGATGAGCACCACGGTCTGGATCATCCTCGCCGGGGCCGTCGCGACCTACCTGACGCGGGTCGGCGGGCATCTGGTGCTCTCGCGCTTCCAACGGTTGCATCCGCGCGTCGAGGCAGGGCTCAATGCCGTGCCCGCGGCGGTGCTGACGACGCTGGTGGCGCCGGCCGCGCTGTCGGCTGGTCCTTCCGAACTGGCCGCGCTCGCGGTTGCGGCCATCGTTGCGTTGCGCGGCGGCATGATGACGATGTTCCTCGCCGGCGCTGCCACCCTTATCGCGCTCCGGCACTTGATCGGCTGACAGAACAGCCCCCGATTACAGCGCCGCGCGCCCTCTTGGGCGCGCTAAGGACGCTGTAACACTTTGAATTTGTGCATGATCCTTTCGAAAATCGGTTCCGATTTTCGGGTCATGCACTAGACGATCGGGGCAGTCGCCTTTTCCAGCCAAGCGAGCGTCTCGCCATCCAGCATTGGGCCGATCTCGGACAGGACGCGCGCGTGATAGGCGTTGAGCCAGTCGAGCTCCTCGCGCGTCAGCAGATCGGTCCGCAGCAGGCGCTGGTCGAATGGCGCGAGCGTCAGCGTCTCGAAACCATGCATGGCGATGTCGCCGCCCGGCAATGTGTCGGGACGGGTGACAAGGATCAGGTTCTCGAGGCGGATGCCGTAGTGGTCCTGCTTGTAGTAGCCCGGCTCGTTGGACAGGATCATGCCCGAGAGCAGCTTCTCGGTGCCGGTCTTGGCGATACGCTGCGGGCCTTCGTGCACTGCAAGATAGGAGCCGACGCCATGGCCCGTGCCGTGTGCGTAATCCAGGCCGTGCTTCCACAGCGCGATGCGGGCGAGCGCATCGATGTCGGCGCCGCGGGTCCCCGCGGGGAAGCGGGCGGTGGAAATGGCAATCATGCCCTTGAGCACCAGCGTGAAACGCTCACGCATCTCATCAGTGGGCTTGCCGACCGGCATGGTGCGGGTGATGTCGGTGGTTCCGTCCTCGTACTGCGCGCCCGAATCGAGCAGGAAGAGCTCGCCGTCGCCGAGCACGCGGTTGGTCGCGTTCGAGACGCGATAATGCATGATCGCGCCATGCGGGCCGGAACCCGAGATCGTGGCGAAGGAAACGTCGCGCAGCGGCATCTGAGTCTCTTCGCCGGTGGCGCGCCTGCACTCTTCGAGCTTGGTGACGACCGTGATCTCGTCGAGGCTGCCAGGCGCCTGGCGGTCGAGCCAGCACAAAAGCTTCGCGACCGCCGCACCGTCGCGGCGGTGGGCGGCACGGGCACCTGCGACCTCGGCGCTGTTCTTGGTGGCGCGGGGAAGGCGCGCCGGGTCCGGCGCGGCAACGGCCGTGCCGCCGTTCTCCTCGATCAGCGCGCGCAGCCTGTCGGCCGCCAGCACCGGATCGAGCGCGATCCTGGCATCGTTCCTGGCGAGGTCGGCGATGAAGCCTTCGAGATCGGCTGGCGCCTTCACGTCTGCCAGTTGGGTGAGGTAGGCGTGTTCGGTGCGGCCGAGCTTGCGCATGTCGAGAAAGACAGCGTGCCTGCCGTCGGCCGCGAGCACGGCGAAGCCGAGGGCAAGCGGCGTGTGGGGCACGTCGCCACCGCGGATGTTGAAGGTCCACGCCAGCGACGACGGGTCGGTCAGGACGGCATGGGTGGCGCCGTCGGCGGCAATGGCCGAGGCGAGGCGCTTGAGCTTGTCCTTGGCGAGTTCGCCGGCATAGGCCTCGGGATGGATGTTCACCTTAGCCAGTGGCGGTTCCGGCTGGTCCTGCCAGATGGCGTCGATCGGGTTTTGGGGCAGGGGCACCAGCGTCGCACCGACTTTTTCGGCCGATGCCTTGAGTGCCTTCACGTCCGCAATGGTGTGCAGCCAGGGATCGAAACCGAGCTTCGCCCCCTTGGCAAGGTTTTCCCGGATCCATGCGGCCGGCGGATTGTCGATGAGGCTTTCGATCGTGAAGATGCCGAGGTCGACCTGGTCGCGCACCTGAAGCGTGTAGCGTCCGTCAACGAAGACGTAGGCGCTGTCGGCAAGCACGATCGCAACGCCGGCGGAGCCGCTGAAGCCGGTCAGCCAGCGCAGCCGTTCGGATCGCTCGGCCACATACTCGCCTTGGTGCTCGTCCGCACGCGGCACGATGAAACCGTCGATCCCTTTGTCCGAGAGCCATTTCCTCAGAAGGGCGACGCGGGGCTTTCCCACCGAGGGGTCGCCGGCGGATTCGAAGGACTGGAACATGAGGACTACCCGTATGCTTAATCTTCGGTAAAGGTATCTTTGCAGGCATCGACTGGCAACGCCGGCGGCATGGGCCAGATGCAGGCAGGGGCGGCAGGCACGCCGACGCCCGGCGGCGAGCAGGCGGCTCGCGCCTGTTCGGTTGCCTGGCCCCGATGCGTCAGCGCTTCAGGTGGATGGTGACCCAGCCTTCGCGGTGGAAGGTTTCCACGTGGCGGAAGCCCGCTCCGGTATAGGCCTCAAGAACCGCGTCGTGCTGGCGATCGAGGATGCCGGACAGGACCAGCGAGCCCGTTGGCGAGAGGTGGCCGGCCATGTCCGGCGCCATCTGCATCAGCGGCTGGGCGAGGATGTTGGCGACGATCAGGTCGAACGGGCCGCGGGCAGCAAAGATCGGGTCGTCGAAGCCCTCGGCGGTGACCGTCTCGACATGCTCATCGACTTCGTTGAGCCTCGCGTTGGCGGCGGCCACCTCGGTCGCCACCGGGTCGATATCGGTGGCCAGGACCGGAATCGGCGCGAGCTTGGCAACGGCAATGGCGAGGACTGCGCTGCCGGTACCGAGGTCGAGCGCATTGCGCGGCTTCTCAGCCGTCATTACCTTCTCGATCATCTCGAGGCAGCCGGCCGTGGTGCCGTGGTGTCCGGTGCCGAAGGCGAGGCCGGCCTCGATCTCGATGCCGATCTGGCCGGCGGCCAGTTCGTCGCGATCATGCGAGCCGTGAACCAGGAAACGCCCGGCCTGCACCGGCTTCAGACCTTCGAGGGACTTCGCCACCCAGTCGACATCCGGCAGCACCTCGCGTCCGATCGGGCCCTTGTGGCCTGCTTCGGCGAGGATCGCCGCCATCCGGCGCTCGATGTCCTCGACGTCGCCGTCGGTGTAGAGCGAGACTTCCTGGATGTCGCGGTCCTCGTCGACCTCCAGCACGGCGATCGGCCAGCCTTCTTCTTCGAAGGCGGCGTCAAGTGCTGCGAAGATGCGTGCGGCTGCCTCGCGGCCGGTGGTGATGTGCAGGCGGGTCTGGGTCATGTCCTGTCCGGGCGATTTTTCTGGCGTCAGCCTTCAGCGGCCAGGCGCTTGAGCTTGGCCAGCGCCGCCGTCGGGTTTTCCTCATAGGCGATGGTGCCGAAGAAATCACCCTTGCTGTCGAGCAGAATGATCGAAGCCGTGTGGTCCATCGTGTAGTCGCCGCCTTCGGTCTCGACCTTCTTCAGATAGATACCAAAAGCCTTGGCCATGGCGCGCACCTTGTCCGGATCGCCGGTTATGCCGGTGATGCGATCCGACACGTTGCTCACATAGGTGTTCATGATCTCGGCCGTGTCGCGCTCTGGATCGACGGTGACGAAATAGGCGCGGATGTCCTTGCCCTCGTCGCCGAGCTGCTTCAGCAAGCCGTCGAGCTCGAACAGCGTGGTCGGGCAGACTTCGGGGCAGTGGGTGAAGCCGAAGAACACCGCGCTCGGCTGGCCGCGGAACGCCTGCTCGGTGATTTCCGCACCTTTCTGGTCCACCAGGACGAAAGGCGCGCCGAATGCCTGGCCGCTGTTCTGGCCGCGATACCAGTCGAAGGTCAGCCAGCCGACCCCGGCAGCCATGAGGATCAGAATGCCGGCGAGTATCGTGCGCATCATCGGTCGAAGGTTCCGTGGAGTGAGTATCGGGCGGGTCAGAAGCACCAGGACATGCCGGCCTCGACGAGCGACATGAATATGCCAGCCCCCTGGTCAACCCAGGACGCGAAGGCGAGGCCGGTGGCGGCCGCAAAAGCCGTCACGGCCAGCGCAATCCACGCCGTCCTGGAAAGCGAAATGGGCTGTGCCTGTTTCATCGTCCTTACATAGCGCGCCGCGAGCCTTCCCAAAAGAGACATGTTGACGCCGACGGCGGCCATCGCACCACGCAGCCGTCCCTTGCAAGCGGAACACTGCTGCCCCAAGTGAAGGCGGCAAGTTGAACTCCAGGAGGTTTCCATGCGGCCCAGCCTTTCCGTCCTCGCCACCGCGCTCGCCCTCGGCACCACGGCTCCGGCCGTCGCACAGCAGGTGGGGGAGGTAGGCGTCGACTGGTTTGGCAACGATATCGTCGTCGAGGCGATCAAGGATCCGAAGGTGGAGGGGGTGACCTGCCACGTTTCCTATTTCGACCGGGGCATGATCGACCGGCTGCAGAAGGGCAACTGGTTCGAAAACCCGTCCGACACGGCGATATCCTGTCAGCAGACGGGGCCGATCTCAATCGGCGACATCGACCTCGGCCAGGGCGGCGAGGAGGTGTTCAAGCAGGGCATCAGCCTGATCTGGAAAGAGCAGGTGGTGAACCGAATCTACGACAAGCAGAACCAGACGCTCATCTATCTCGCCCATTCGCGCCAGGTGCAGGACGGCTCGGCGAAGATGTCGATGACGACAGTTCCGCTCTACGGCCAGGAGGTCGTCTGGACGAAGGGCAAGCCCGAGTAGCTTGCGGGCAGGGCGCCGGCGGCGTAAATCCGCGTCATGGACACACCCGCAGACCTTCGCTTCAAGGATGACGAGCCGCGCATCCACCCGACCGCAGAGTTGAAAAGCTGCCGGCTCGGCCGGCATGTCGCCATCGGCGAGCGCGTGGTGCTGCGCGAGGTCGCTGTCGGCGACTATTCCTATTTCGAGCGCCATGCCGAGGCCATCTACACGACGATCGGCAAGTTCTGCTCGATCGCCGCGAACACGCGCATCAACGCGCTGGAGCACCCGGTGGAGCGGCTGACCACCCATAAGGTGAGCTACCGGCCGAACGAATATTTCCGCTATCTCGGTGTCGATGGCGAATTCCGCGAGCGGCGCCAGGGGAAGCCGGTGAAGATCGGCAATGACGTCTGGATCGGCCACGGCGCAGTGATCATGCCGGGCGTGACCGTCGGCAACGGCGCGGTGATCGGCGCCAATGCCGTGGTGACCAGGGATGTGGACCCGTTCGAGATCGTTGCCGGCGTGCCGGCGCGCCGGCTGCGGCCGCGATTCCCTCGCGAGATCATCGACCGGATCGAAGCGACGGCCTGGTGGGACTGGCCGCAAGAGCGGCTGTTCGAGGCCATACCGGACATGCAGCGCCTGCCGATCGAGGAATTCCTCGAGCGCTGGGGCTAGCAGGAGGCTCGAAGCTGCAAGGAGGCGCCAGTGCCGGAGATCAGCATCAAGCGCGTCTATGAGGCTCCTTCGGCGGACGACGGCTTTCGCGTGCTGGTCGACCGTGTCTGGCCGCGCGGAATTGCCAGGGACGCTGCCGCCGTCGGCCTCTGGATGAAGGACATCGCGCCTTCGACCGAACTGCGCAAATGGTTCGGCCACGATCCGGAGCGCTGGGAGGAGTTCCGCCGGCGCTATTTTGCCGAACTGGAACAACTGCCCGAACTGGTCGAGCAGTTGCGCGGGCAGGCAGGAAAGGGTCGCCTGACGCTGGTCTATTCAGCCCGCGACAAAGCGCACAACCAGGCCGTCGTGCTCAAGCAGGCGCTCGAGGCCTGACTGCCGACCTTGCCGCAAGGAACCGGTGCCGCACCTTGGCTGTTTTTCCCGCACCAACGAGGAAAACCGCGATGTTCGAGCGCCTCTTCACCCACATTGCCAACAAGGTCGCCTACGCTGCCGGCACGCCGCTGTCGTTCATGTTCTGCTGCGCGGTGATCGTCGTCTGGGCCGTGACCGGGCCGCTTTTCGGTTTCTCCGACACCTGGCAGCTCATCATCAACACGGGCACGACTATTGTGACCTTCCTGATGGTGTTCCTGATCCAGAACACCCAGAACCGCGACGGCGCGGCGATCCAGGCCAAGCTCGACGAACTGATCCGCGTGGGGCGCGCCAGCAACGCGCTGATCGGCATCGAGCACCTGACGGAGGCGGAGGTTGAGAAGATCCGCAAGAAATGCGAGGAGGCGGCCAAGCGACACGACCGGATGGCGGATCACTCTGCACCGGCAAACAGGTCCGGTTGACGGGCCATCGGCCCAAGGCCAAAGATCGTCCAGGGGTGAGGCGCGTGACTGACTGGTTGAACCTCCTCGAGGAACAGACACGGACCGGCGCCGAGATGGCGCGCGAGGTGCCCGCCACGCTTGCCAATCCCGACATCAGCCGCGACCAGGTGAAGAAGCTCTTCGCAGCCCTCGAACAGCAGGCCGAGTTCGTCGAACAGCTGCGGCAGGTCCTGGAGGCAAACGACTTCGAGCCCGAGGTCCTAGTCGCCGCCGAGGCGCTGGAGGAGCAATATGCGGAACTCGCCGCCTCAGCCGCCGAAAGGCTGAAGCGGATGCGCAGGACGGGCTACGCGGGAGCGTAGGTCCGGGCAGGCTTTGCATCCCCGGAGTTTGGGTGATTCAGGCAAGGGAAGGCGGCGCCGGCGCTTCCTCGCGAATGCCGGCGCCCGGGTGAAATCAGGCGGGCGGCGTGCCCGAGTGGATGACCTTCTTGACTTCCGCACGGAATGCCGGGGTGTCCTTTTCGCCATGGACCGCCACCGCGTGCTGGACGGCGGCGTCGATGAGTTCCTTCTCAGTGTCGGCCGCGATGGCCACAGTGCACTTCATTTCGCTCGGGAATTCACGGCAATCGATATACTGACGCATCGTCTTCGCCTCCCTGCGATAGAACATTAGCGCACGTTGATTTTATGCCTGGGAAGGGAAAGCGGCAATCGGCATGAAGGGCGAACAGAATGCATACGCTGAGGCTGCTGCAAACTTGGGCGCTGCGGCGGGGCAATCCCGACGATAGAGCCAGCCATCTGGAGCCCCGATGGAGGCTGCGCTTGAAGGCTGATATGTATTTAATATATATTGGATGCCGTGTATCCTGATATCGACTGGAATGCCGAGAAGAATGCTGAACTGAAGGAGCGGCACGGCTTCGGCTTCGAGCGTGTATTGATCGCGCTTGCCGATGGCCGATTGCTAGATGAGCGCAGGCATCCCAATGTTGAAAAGTATGGGCATCAGCGGCAACTGGTTGTCGAGATTGACGGATACGCCTGGATCGTGCCGTTCGTAACGGACGGCGAAAGAGTGTTCCTCAAGACCCTGTTTCCCAGTCGCAAAGCGACGAGGGACTATCTTGGAGGCTGACATGGACGGCAAGAAGATTACTTCCGCCGAAGAGCGCGAACTGATCGACAGCGCCGAACGCGGCGAATGGGTTTCGACCGGCGACGTGGAAGCACGCCGTGCCTTCTGGCAGGAGGCGGCAAAGGGCGTGCTCGATGGCAAGCGCCAGCGTATCTCGATCTCAATCCCCGAGCGTGACCTTGCGCGCCTAAAGGCAAGGGCGGCCGAGGAGGGGATGCCCTACCAGACGCTGATCAACTCGATCCTGCACAAATATGTAGAGGGGTAGAGCACTCACACCGCGTTCACAAACCCGTCCAGCACCTTCTTCTGGCCGGCCTTGTCGAAGTCGATGGTCAGCTTGTTGCCGTCGATGGCAGAGATGTTGCCGTTGCCGAACTTCTGGTGGAAGACGCGGTCGCCGACCTTGAAGCGCGAGGGTTCGGTGGCGACCGATTTTGCCACCAGTTCGCCCTCGATGGTGCGGCCCTTGACGGAGCCGCGGCCGGCGCCGAAGCCGGAATCGGTCTCGCCATAGCCGATGCGTTCGACCGAATGGCCGGAGCGCGAGCCCCAGTTGCGGTCGGTGGCTTCGGTGCGGTTCTGCTGCGCCCGCTGCCAGCCCGGGGTGGCGTAGCTGTTGGAGAAGGACTTCTGGCCGACGTCGTCGAAGCGCGAGGCACCGTAAGGATTGCGGCCGCCGCCGTAGCCGCCATAGGAATTGCCGGCCTCGGCCACCTCGACATGCGCCTCGGGAAGCTCGTCGAGGAAACGCGAGGGGATGGTCGACTGCCACAGGCCGTGGATGCGGCGGTTGGAGACGAACCAGATGTGCAGGTTCTTCTTGGCGCGGGTGACGCCGACGTAAGCCAGGCGGCGCTCCTCCTCGAGGCCCGAGCGGCCGCCCTCGTCGAGGGCGCGCTGGTGCGGGAACAGGCCTTCCTCCCAGCCGGGCAGGAACACCGTCTCGAATTCGAGGCCCTTGGCCGAATGCAGCGTCATGATCGAGACGGCGTCTAACTGCTCGTCCTGCTCGGCGTCCATGACAAGCGCGACATGCTCAAGGAACGACCGCAGCGACTCGTATTCCTCCATGGAGCGGATCAGCTCCTTGAGGTTTTCGAGCCGGCCCGGCGCCTCGGCCGAGCGGTCGTTCTTCCACATGTCGGTGTAGCCGCTCTCCTCGAGGATGGTCTCGGCGAGCTCGGTGTGGGGGGTGTTGTCGAGCGCCTTCTGCCAGCGCTCGAAATTGGCGGCGACCTCGCGAAGTGCTGCCCGCGGCTTGGGCTTCAGCTCGTCGCTCTCGGCAAGCTGTGCAGCCGCCTGGAGCATGGGCATGCCGAGGGCACGCGCCGTGTCGTGGATCTGGCGTATCGTGGCCTCGCCGAGGCCGCGCTTGGGCACGTTGACGATGCGCTCGAAGGCGAGGTCGTCGGCACCTTGGGCGACGACGCGGAAATAGGCCATGGCGTCACGGATTTCCTGGCGCTCGTAGAAGCGCGGGCCGCCGATGACGCGGTAGTTCAGGCCAAGCGTGACGAATCGGTCTTCGAACTCGCGCATCTGGAACGAGGCGCGCACCAGGATCGCCATGTCGTTCAGAGCGTGGCCGCGGCGCTGCAACTGCTCGATCGTCTCGCCGACGGCGCGGGCCTCTTCCTCGGAATCCCAGGCGGCGTGGACGTTGACCTTGTCGTCGTCGGGGTCGGCCTGTTCGGTGAACAGCGTCTTGCCGAGGCGGCCTTCGTTGTGGGCGATGAGATGGGCCGCGGCACCCAGGATGTGGGCGGTCGAGCGATAGTTGCGCTCCAGCCGGATGACGACGGCGCCCGGAAAATCCTTGTCGAAGCGTAGGATGTTGTCGACCTCGGCGCCGCGCCAGCCATAGATCGACTGGTCGTCGTCGCCGACGCAGCAGACGTTCTTCTGGCCCGGTGCTCCGGTTTCCTGGGCGAGCAGGCGCAGCCACATGTATTGGGCGGTGTTGGTGTCCTGGTACTCGTCGACCAGGATGTATTTGAAGCGCTTGTGGTATTCCTTCAGCACATCAGGATAGGCGCGGAAAATGCGGATCGGATGGCACAAAAGGTCGCCGAAGTCGCAGGCGTTCAAGGTCTGCAGCCGGTCCTGATAGGCCTTGTAGAGCTCGCGCCCCTTGCCGTTGGCGAAGGAGCGGGCGTCGCCCTCGGGAATTTCCGACGGGCCGAGGCCCTTGTTCTTCCAGCCGTCGATCATCATGGCGAACTGGCGCGCCGGCCAGCGCTTGTCGTCGAGGCCCTCGGCCTGGATCAACTGCTTGATGAGGCGGATGACGTCGTCGGTGTCGAGGATTGTGAAGTCGGAGCGCAGGCCGGCAAGCTCGGCGTGGCGGCGCAGCATCTTGACGCCGATGGAGTGGAAGGTGCCGAGCCATGGCATGCCCTCGACGGCCTCGCCGACCAGCAGGCCGATGCGCTGCTTCATCTCGCGCGCCGCCTTGTTGGTGAAGGTGACGGCGAGCACCTGGCTGGGGTAGGCGCGGCCGGTTGCCAGGACGTGGGCGATGCGGGTGGTGAGCACCCGCGTCTTGCCGGTGCCTGCGCCGGCCAGCACCAGCACCGGGCCTTCGGTGGTCTCGACAGCCTGGCGCTGCTCAGGGTTCAGACCCTTCAGGTAGTCGGGCGCGGAGTGCTGGCGCGCAGCCATGGCGCGCGCAGCGATACCGCTGGGCTCGGGTGTGCTGCCGGGCCGGGGCGGCATTCCGCCGGGCTCGTCAAAAAACGGCATGTCGTCCGGAAAGTCTGACATTTGCCCCGAATGTAGTGATTCGGGGCGGAAAGGCCAGAACCGTCTCTGTTTTGTTCTGGTTTGAACCGGGGAAAGTGACGGTCTTGACCAGAAATGCGGGCCGTGGCTAGCTGACCGCACGGCTGGATGTGGCCGGCAGCCCGCGCCCCGCAAGGGGAATGGCGAACATATCTGCAGGCTTCCTGAACCCGATCCACATGGACGGTGAGGGCATCGGCAATGCGGGCACTGATGGACGCGCTCACCGGAATCCGAGGATCGGAAGACCATGCGAACCTACCGTGACGCAAAGGCGATGGCCAAGGCCATTCGCGAGGCGCTGGCCGAGAAGAATCTGGCCGTCAGCCACAGCGAGGCGCTTGAGATCGTCGCCCGCCAGTTCGGCGTCGAGAACTGGAACATCCTGTCGAGCAAGCTGGACAAGGCGGAGGAGCCCGTCGCAGGCGCGTTGAGATTCACCCAGCCGGTGCCGATCTTCCGGATATTCGACGAGGACAAGGCGCGGGATTTCTACGAGGGCTTCCTCGACTGCCGGATCGACTGGGAACACCGCTTCCATCCCGGCGCGCCGCTCTACTGCCAGGTGTCGCGGGACGGGCTAAGGCTGCACCTGTCGGAGCATTCTGGTGATGCAATCCCTGGCGCAACCGCGATCTGCTACATGAAGGGCGTCGAGGCGTTCCAGAAGGGGCTGATCGCCAAGAACTACAAATACAACCGGCCGGGCCTCCAGCATCAGGACTGGGGGCTGGAGTGCGAGGTGATCGACCCGTTCGGCAACCGCATCCGCTTCATGGAGAGCCGCGACTGAGACAACCTTGGCGCCCGCCCGATTGCTGCAATTCCGGCGTGCCGGATCACGTAACAGTGAGAGCAGCGAAGATTTCACGCGTTAAATTCGTTGCCGTTACAGGCAAGACAGGGAGCGCGACATGACCAGACCTGCAATCACCCAGGCAATGATCGACGCCTATGACGAGTATACTCACCTGACGCTAGACCGCCGTGGCTTCATGGAGACCTTGACCAAGCTAACCGGGTCGGCGGCGGCGGCGGCCGTGATTGCGCCGATGCTTGCGGCCAATCAGGCGCAAGCGGCGATCGTCGCCGACGACGACAAGCGGCTGAAGGCCGAGGACATCACCTATCCCGGCGGTGCCGGCGAGATGAAAGGCTACCTCGTCCATCCGGCCGACCAGGCGGGCAAGCTGCCGGCCGTGATCGTCATCCATGAGAACCGGGGCCTCAACCCGCATATCCGCGACGTGGCGCGGCGGATCGCACTGGAAGGTTTCGTTGCGCTCGCGCCCGACTGCCTGTCGCCGCTGGGCGGCACGCCGGCCGACGAGGACAAGGCGCGCGAGATGTTCGGCGAACTGGACATGGCCCAGACCATTGCCAACGTCGTCGCCACGGTTGCTTTCCTCAAGTCGAACGATCTGTCGACCGGCAAGGTCGGCGCGGTGGGCTTCTGCTGGGGCGGCGGCCAGGTCAACATGCTGGCCGTCAATGCGCCGGATCTCGTCGCCGGCGTCGCCTATTACGGGTCGCAGCCCAAGGACGAAGCCGCGATCGCCAACATCAAGGCGGCGCTCATGCTGCACTATGCCGGCATGGACGAGCGCATCAACGCCGGCATCGACGCCTACAAGGCGGCGCTGCAGAAGGCCGGGAAGGATTTCGAGGTCTTCGTCTATGACGGCGCCCAGCACGCCTTCAACAACGATACGTCCGAAGCCCGCTACGACAAGGCAGCCGCCGACCTAGCCTGGGGACGGACCATCGCCTTCTTCAAGGAGAAGCTCGGGTAGAGGTCGTACCGAGTTTGACCGGGGCCCAGGCCGAAGCCAGGGCCCCGACGAACTCACCCCTGGGCTTTCAGCCTGGCATTGCACTGGCTCCAGAACTGCGGCCACTTGGCTCCCATGGGAAGGGTGCCTGCCTGCTTCTCGCTCTGCCATTCCGTCGAGCATTCATGGATGCGCTGGCGGAACGCGACCTGGCCCGGCGACAATTGTTTCCCGTTTGCCCCGGTGGTGGCGACCGTCTGCTTGGCCGACGCAAGGCTCGGCTCCGGTGGCGCCGCCGCATCCTCCTTGTCGTTCTTGATGCTGGCGCTGCAACTGGACAGGAAGTCCGGCCACTTCTGTCCGCCGAGCGTGCCGGCGGACTTGGCTGCCTGATACTGCTGGCTGCAGATCTGCTGGGTGGTCTGATGGCCGGCTGTTGTGCCTGAGACGGCCGATGCGGACTTGGTGGACTTGGTGCTGGTGTTTGCCGGCGGCAGCGCGCTCGTCTGCTTGGCCGGCTTGGCGGTGGGTGCAGGCGCGGCGTTTAGCGACGCGCTGCATTTCGACAGGAACTCGGGCCATTTCTCGCCGTTCAGCGTGTCCGCCTTCTTCGCGGCCTGGTACTGCTGGCTGCAGGCCTTGGTGGTCGATTGGGCCGCGGTGGGACTGGCGGCAAGGCCTGGCGTGGAGAATGCCGCGAAGGCCACCCCGGTGAGGGCGAATGCGCCTGCGGCCAAAAGTCTGGAGAAGCTCATCTTCTAGTCCTCCTTGCGAACGAAGCTGCGCCCCTCGGGGCGAACCGTTCGTCCCGACCGGAAACGAGCTCATGGAGGCATCGGAATGCGCCAGTGGGTCGCCGATGGGCTCGGCGAAGACGCTGCGGGCAAGGCGAAGCCAGCGGGGCTAGCTTCGCCTCGAATGTGGCGGCAGTGTCGGGGCGCGCCTACATGACGGAAATTTAATATTCGAGCTCGCTGGCCTACACGGCGCCGCGCTTCGAGCGCGCCTGCCGCAGGATGACCCGCCAGCGCAGCATCTCGATCGGGATCGGCTCGTTGTTGTTGGCGATCTCGAAGATCTCGTTGTTGAGGTTGCGCAGCGAGCGCCAGAAATCGTAGTCGCTGATGCGCGGGTCGCAGGCGAGCTTGTTGGCCGTCGTTTCGATTTCTTTCTGCATGCCTCGCCTCAAGCCGTCCGGTGCCCGCCGCCGCGACTCAAATTTGTTGCGCGGATTGTCGGAGGCCGCCGCACGCCTTTCAACGAACCGCAGGCTGTGGCGGGTGTTTATGAACAGGTAACGTTAATTGCGGCCGTCAACCGGCCGCTTCTTCGTCCCTGCCATCGGCGAGGCGCACGACGGAGACCGAGCAGCGGGCCTCGGCGACGACCTTGGTCGAAACGCTGCCGAGGTGCCGGCGGAATGCCGACGACGAGCGCGCGCCGACGACGATGTGGCCGACGCGGTTCTGCTCGGCATAGCGGAGAATGGCATCGGCCGCGCTGACTGCCTCCAGCACATGGAAACTGACCCGGTCATCGGGCAATTGCAGCAGGCGCGCCCAATCCCTGAGCGCGACCAGCCGCTTGAGATAGATCGACCGGCCGGTTTCGTCGGCAAGCTTCGTCTCGCCGATGATCTCGGTCTTGAGCACCGTCAGGCAGGCGAGGCGCGAGTCCGGCCGGGCGGCGAGCAGGCGCGCGGTTTCGGAGCGCACCTCGTCGGCAAGGGGATCGACACCGGACGCCAGGTCGACGGCAACGAGCACGATCGATGGGCCAGCGGAGCGGCGGCCGGTGGAAGCGGGGCCGACGAGTTGGCCTTCGTCCGGCCGGCGGAACATGGCAGCGAACTTCTGCCACCAGCCTACGGCGCCGGTGCGCTCGAACTTGGGCAACGGCACCTGGTCCGGGTGCTTGAAATCGAAGGCCAGTTGATCGGCGTCGGCGTAACGGCGGGAGCGGTCGACCTCGAGGCACTTCATGACGATCGCCTCCAGCCAGCGCGGCAAGGTGGCGTTGATCTCCCGTGGACGGCGTGGAGCATGATAGAGGCGTCGCTTCATCCCGGCGAAGGTGGCCGGGCGGCCGAACGGCTCCTCGCCGGTGGCGAGCTGGTAGAGGATGCAGCCGAGGGCGAAGATGTCGCTCGCCGGATCGGAGCGCTCGCCCAGCACCTGTTCGGGCGAGATGTAGGCGGATGTTCCCATCGGCACCGAGCTTTCCTCGCCGAGGAGATCGGGGAGCTCCGCATGACGGGCGAGGCCGAAGTCGAGCAGCACCGCGCCGCGCTGGGCCAGGATGACGTTTTCCGGCTTGAGGTCGAGATGGACGACCTTCTGGCCATGCAGGTCGGCGAGCGCCGTAGCGACTGCGATGCCGATCCGCGTGACCTCTTCGGGCGGCAGGGGCGCGGCTCCGGCCTTTTCGGCCAGGCTCGTCCCGGTCACGAACTCCATGGCGACGTAGGGGACGTGGGCGAGATCGCCGGAGGCGATGAAGCGCGGCACATGCGTTCCCCTGAGGCGCTTGTGGATCATCTCCTCGACCTCGTAGCCGATCAGGATGGAGGGGTCGGCACCCGGGTCGAGGAAGGGGATCTTCATGACGATGGTTTCGGCGTGGTCGGGATGGCTTGCCTTCCACAGTGCCGCCATGCCGCCCGAGGGCAGCTTTTCGGTCAGGGTGAAGCCATCGATCGTCGCGCCGGGCACAAGCTGTCGCATGGGGTTATCTTCCGATCTTCAAGCGCATTCCCAGCCAGGCTGGCAGGCCCTTTGCCGCGATCTTGCCGGCTGTCGCGTCGTGGTCGTATGGGGTTCGAAGCATGGTGACCGTCGCCGCATCGGTATCGACTAGCGCGAAGCAGGCGGCGGGATTGCCGTCGCGAGGCTGTCCGACCGCGCCGGCCACGACCACATGCCGCCGAAGCGCCGAAAGCGGGGCCGCAACGTTGTCCAGCGGGCGGAAGTGCACCGGGCGCCGGTCGGGCAGTGCATAGAAGATCGCCGGAACGTGGGTGTGACCGCACAGGATGACCGGCGCTTGCGTCGCCGCAAGGCAGCGCGACGCGCCGTCGGTATCCTTGACATAGTGCCACTCTGACGGACCGTCGGCGCTGGCATGGACGAAGAGCAGGCCTTCGACCTCCGCCGACAGGGGCAGGCCGGCCAGGAACGACCGGTGCGCCGGTCCAAGGCGTTCGCGGGTCCACTCGATCGCGGTGCGCGCGTTCGGGGTCATGCCGGCGCCACCGGTGGTAATCGCCTCATCATGGTTGCCGAGGAGGCAGAGCGCGCCACGGTCGACCAGTTCGGCTGTTTTCTCGACGCAGAATTCGGGGTCGGGACCGTATCCGACGATGTCGCCGAGCAACATGATCCGGTCCGGCGCGAGTTCGCGCACGGCCTCCAGCACGGCCTCGAAGGCTTCGCGGTTGGCGTGGATGTCGGAAAGGACTGCGATTCGCATCTCGGCTGCTGCTTCGGATGAGATGCGACATTCGCTCCCGGTGGTTACGGAAGCAATCGGACTTGCGTCTAAGTTGCGCCGGCCTCAGGTCGGCTTGCGGCGGATGCCGATCGAACGGCCGGCCCGCTCGGGCATTGGCAGCGCGGCGTGGGCTGCACGCATCGCTTCGAGGTTCGCCATAATGTCGGCCGGGAAGGGGGCGACCTTCGGGCCGCTCATGTCGACATGGAGCGAGAGGTTCTCGGAGGTCGCGGCCAGCCAGCCATCGACGTGGCGTAGTTCCTGGTAGACGCGCAGGCGCTTGTCGTCATAGTCGAGCAGATGGAAGGTCGCGGTGACGCGATGCCCGAGATGCAACTCCTGCACGTAGCAGACGTGCACCTCCGCGGTGTAGATGGTGAGCTTCCTGTCGCGCACATAGGCCGCGCCCATGCCGAGCAGGTCGAGCGCCTCGTCGCAGCAGCGGTCGAACAGCACGTTGTAATAGGCCATGTTCATGTGGCCGTTGTAGTCGATCCAGTCTTTCTCGACCTCCATGACGCGCGAGACGAACGGGGCTGGCATGGTGATCCTCTCCGACTTTGGCCTTTGGTGGCGCTGGACAAACCGCCGACGCTGGCAGATTACCGGAGCATAGGGTGCCGGCAAGGCGCCAGGCTGTTCCAATCGCGGAGGAAAACATGGCTCTGAGCGACCTGAGGGCGTTGGCCCGCAACGAAGAGGGAATCGCTGCGGCGCTCGGCATCCTCAAGCAGCAGTTCGGCGAGCGCATCCAGACTGGACAGTCGATCCGCGAACAGCACGGCCACACCACCACCTATCTGCCCAACCAGATGCCAGACGGCGTGGTATTCGCCGAAAGCACCAGTGACGTTCAGGACGTGGTGCGGGTCTGCGCCGAACATCGTGTGCCGGTGATCGCCTTCGGCACCGGCACCTCGCTCGAAGGCCATGTGAACGCACCGGCCGGCGGCATTTCGATCGACACCTCGCGCATGGACAAGATCGTTTCCGTCAATGCCGACGACCTCGACTGCACGGTCGAGGCCGGCGTGACGCGCGAGGCGCTGAACAACTACCTGCGCGACACCGGCCTGTTCTTCCCCATCGATCCGGGCGCGAATGCCAGCCTCGGCGGCATGGCGGCGACGCGCGCCTCGGGCACCAACGCGGTGCGCTACGGCACGATGCGCGAGAACGTGCTGTCGCTGCGGGCGGTCATGGCCGACGGCAGCGAGATCGTGACCTCGCACCGGGCGCGGAAGAGCTCGGCCGGCTACGACCTGACGCGGCTTCTGATAGGTTCCGAAGGCACGCTCGGCATCGTCACCGAGGTGACGCTCAAGCTGCAGGGCATTCCGCAGGCGATCTCGGGCGGTGTCTGCCCGTTCCCGACCGTCGAGGCTGCCTGCCAGGCGGTGATCGCGACCATCCAGATGGGAATTCCGGTTGCGCGCATCGAACTGGTCAACGCGCTGCAGATGCGGGCGATGAAGAACTACTCCAAGCTCGATTATCCCGAGAGCCCCTGCCTGTTCCTCGAATTCCACGGCTCGGACGCGGGCGTGGCCGAGCAGGCTGAGAGTTTCGGCGAGATCGCGGCCGAATTCGGCGGCGGGCCTTTTTTGTGGACCAAGGTCGCGGAGGAGAGGGCGAAGCTGTGGAAGGCGCGCCACGACGCCTATTGGGCGTCGCAGACGCTGCGGCCGGGGGCGCGCGCGCTGTCGACGGACGCCTGCGTGCCGATCTCGCGGCTGGCCGAGTGCATCGCCGAGACGGAAGCCGACATCGAACGTCTGGGCATCATCGCGCCGATCGTCGGGCATGTCGGCGACGGCAACTTCCATACACTGGTGCTGATGGACCCGAACGATCCGGCCGATATCGGCAAGGCCGAGGAATTCGTGAAGCGGCTCGCCGAGCGGGCGATCGCGATGGACGGTACCTGCACGGGCGAACACGGCATCGGCCAGGGCAAGATGGGGCTGATGGAGCGCGAGCACGGCCATGGCGTGGCCGTGATGCGGGCGATCAAGTCGGCGCTCGATCCGCTCGACATCATGAACCCGGGCAAGATGCTGCCGGCGGAATGAGGCGGGCGTTGACCGCCCGTCGCCAGCTTGGTAGTGCGGCGGCGTCCAACAAGGAGTTTTATGCGCAGGGACTTCAATCGCTGAAGCGTCGGCCGCTGGCCGGTGACGGCCGCAGGGCCGAACGGGCGCTTGCGCCCATCTCTGAAACGCATATTCCAAGGACAACCCAATGACACTCACCCGTGGCGCGACGATCCGCGCCTATTCCGACGCGACCGATCGCCATCGGCTCGCCGACATCTGGCTCGCGGCTTCGCGTGTCGGTCACCCCTTCCTGCCAGAGGCCGACCTGCTCGACCAACAGGCAAAGGTGAGGGACATCTACCTGCCGCAAGCCGAGAATTGGGTGGTCGAGGTCGACGGCAAGCCGTCAGGCTTCATCGGCCTGATCGACGATTTCATCGGCGGCCTGTTCGTCGATCCTTCCGCCCATGGCCGCGGACTGGGCCAGGCACTGGTGCGGCATGCGGCAGGGCTCAAGGGCAACCTCGACGTCGAGGTCTACGCCGCCAACGAGACAGCCGTGGGCTTCTACCGGCGCTTGGGGTTCGTCGAGACGCTCAGGCGTGCCGAGGACGACGAGCGGCGGCCACTACAGGTCATCCGCATGCACCTGTCGGCTTGATCCTGCCTTAGTTCGGTCGGACGATCCGGCTGCCTCCCTGCGGGGCAGCCGGATGGTCAGGACGAGGATACGGACATGGCGGTTTCGCGAAAGCAGGAAGAACGGGCCCTCAGCAAGGACGAATGGGAACTGGTGCAGAAGTCGCATCACCCGACAGTGCAGGACCTGTCGGATTCGGACCTGCGGGACCTCTTGAAGACGGTGCGAGAACGGCGCGATCGGGCACGGGGCGAAGTCAACCGGAAGCGCCGCGAAATGCGCGGCAAGGCGGCACCCAAGGGAGCGCAGCCGGCGGCCAAGGATGAGGGCACCAGGAAAAAGCTCGGCGTGCTTGCCATGAGCATGCGTCGCCTCAATGGCGAGCATGAGCGCCGGCGCCAGCTGGCCGCACGGATCGATCTCGTCGAGAACGCTCGCCATGCGCTGGCCTTGTCGAAGGAAAAGAAGGCCGCGCGCGGCGCCGATTTCAACAGCCGCCAGGCTCATCTCGGCATGCGAGCGGTGGAAAACGCCAAGGCGAAGAGCCTCGTGCGGCCGATGGAGCGCGGAAGGCAGCGCAAGGCGGCCGCCGTTGCCCAGGCCAAGCGAGACGCGCGCTAGCCCGCTTGGGCGTATTCCAATGCGCAACGAACGTCTGGTTCAGGGGAGCCGTCGCACAGGTTTGTCCTGCCCGTCCCGCTCAGGAACTCTATCGGGAGGCGGTCCTACTTCGACTGCGGAACGCCCTACTCATGCGGGGGCGCTTCTACGCTGGCCTTCACTGCTGGATCTTTGCTAGATCGGCCTTCTAGTTGATCCGAAAGAACCAGCACGGCAGCGACCGTGACAGGCTTTCATTCTTGCGACCAAGGTGGCGAAGATGAACAAGCCTTTTGTTTCGTTGCGTCCAGAAATCACTCGGACACACGCACTGACCCTGATGGACTGGTTGGAAGATGAGCGCGTCACTCGCTACCTGAGCGATTCCCGCAGCGTGTCACGATTCATCGCACAGGCCGTCGACCGAGCTCAGATGCCGATCCTGACACATCTGTTCAATCAGGGCGGCCGCTTCTTCATGGCTTACGACCGAAACGATATCCCGGTCGGCTTCGTCCGTCTGGTCAAGACAGGCGCTGAGTGTGAAATAGTCTTGGTCGTCGGAGACCATGACAACTGGGGGCGCGGACTTGGCGCCAGCGCCATCCGCGAAGGTTTGAAGCTCGCCTTCCTCGACATGCGGGCCGAGAGCGTCATCGCCAAAATTCACCCGGACAATACGCGCTCGCTGAAGGGTTTCGAACGCTGCGGTTTTCTTCTCAAACTAGAAACACCAACGCTCAATTCCCTGTCCATGACCTCTGGTCGGTATCTCCAACTCCTGCGCGAAGGCGCCATGACAAAATCTACCGACATCTACGTCACGGAGATCGATAAAGCACGGCTCCAGAGCCTGATTGAGTTCGAGCAAGGGGCGGCAATCGTCGAGCTTGAACACGAGATCGAGAGAGCCATCGTCGTTGATCCTCAGCACGTCGCCCGCGATGTCGTGACAATGAATTCCAGGGTCGTGCTGCAACTTGACGACGAGCAAAAGGAAGTGGCTCTTGTCTACCCGCAAGACGCCGACGAACGCTCTGGTAAACTATCGGTCCTCTCCGACGTCGGCGCCGCGATCCTGGGCTATCAGGAAGGCGACGCCATCGACTGGAGTGTTACAGATCGTACGCGACGTATCCGGATCGAAAGGGTGATCTACCAACCGGAATCGTCCGGTGATTTTCATCTCTAGCTGCACTGTGGCAAAGCTTGTGGCTGAAATTTGCGGCGCGTGACCTCGAGTCATCGTTGATCCTTGCGGCTAGTTTGTCCAGGCAACCTAGGGACGCTGGCGGAGAAGAGCGGGCCAAACGGCGCGCTCTTTTCCCGGGACAGCGCTCCGCGCGGCGTTGACGCGCCGCCGCCCGCGGCCCAATGTCACCAAATGACCACGCTCCTTGGTTAGACGCCCGGGACGCATGAAAAGATTTGCCCCGAGGCAATGCTCGCTCGCCTGTTCGTGATCGTTGGTGGATTGTTCGTCCTGGTGCTGTTTGCGGCACTGGTCGGGCCGTATTTCATCCAGTGGTCGGGCTACAAGGCGGATTTCGAGCGGGAAGCTAGCGCGATCCTCGGCCGCAAGGTGACGGTGCAGGGCGACGTGACCGCGCGCATCCTGCCGTTCCCGTCCGTGACTTTCTCGGACGTGATCGTGGGCGACGCCGACAAGCCGGCCATGACGGTCGAGACCTTCTCGATGGATGCCGAGCTTGCGCCGCTGCTCAGCGGCGAATTCTTCATCTTCGACATGCGGCTGGTGCGGCCGAAGGCCTTCATCGACGTCGCCGCCGACGGCACAGTTGATTGGACGATGCGCCCTTCGGCGCCGTTCAACGTCAGGCAGATCGCCATCGAGAAGCTGACCGTCACCGACGGCCAGGTTACCGTCAGGCAGGCCGCGGGCGGGCGCGACCTGGTGCTGTCGGAGATCGACGCCGCGGTGTCGGCGCGTTCGCTCACCGGGCCGTGGCGGGCCGAGGGTAAGCTGCGCGTCGACGGCGTTCCGACGCAACTCACCGCCTCCACCGGCGCCGTCGATCCCGATGGACGCATGCGGCTGAGGCTCCGGGCGACCCCGGCCAATTACGGCTTCGTCATGGAGAGCGACGGCAATGTCAGCGCCAAGGAGGGCCGGGTTCTCTATGCCGGCGACTTCAGCCTCGCGGCGGCCGAGCCCGAAACCAGGCCGGCTGGCGACTCGGTCGTGGCCAAAGCTGAAAAGCCGGCCGAGCCGGGCTTCCGGATGAAAGGCAGGTTCGCCCTCGACCACGCCAAGCTCGACGTCGAGGAATTCCGCTTCGAGACGGGTCCGCGCGAAGATCCCTATACGGCGGACGGTACCGCCAGGATCGACCTCGGCGCGGATCCGCGGTTCTCCATTACGGCCAACGGCGCCCAGGTGCGCTTCGACGAAGCTGTCGGCGGCGAGGAGGCGGGAGCCGCGCTTTCGGTATCGCAGCGGCTCACGGCCCTGGAGCGGGTCCTGATCGAACTGCCAAGGCCGACCATACCGGGCAAGGTCGAGGTCGACCTGCCGGCGATCGTCGCGGGCGACACGACGGTGCGGGACGTCCGGCTGTCGGCCGAGCCGGGCGCAGAAGGCTGGCAACTCAATTCGGTGGCGGCGACGCTGCCGGGCAGGACGCGCCTGGAGGCAGACGGCTTTCTCCGCACCGACGGCGCGCTGGGCTTCGACGGGCAATTGCTGCTGGCGGTGGGCCAGCCGTCGGGTTTCGCCGCCTGGGTGGCGAAGGACGTCGACGACGCTGTCAGGCGGCTGCCGGCGGCAGGTTTCAAGGCGCGCGTCGCGCTCACCCGCGAGCAACAGAGATTCGACGACGTCGAGTTGATCCTCGGCAAGGCCAAGTTCAAGGGCGAGCTCGACAGCCTGCAACCGGGCGACGCGCGCGCCTCGGTGACCATGAAGCTCGACGGCGGGGATCTCGATCTCGAAGGGCTGCGTGCGTTCGCCGCGCTGTTCGTCACCGATGCGGGCGCCAACCGTTTCGCCGACACAGACCTGGATCTGGTGGTCAAGGCTGGACCGGTCAGCCTTGCGGGGATCAGCGCCGACACGGTCGATACCGCATTGCGCCTGCGCGAAGGCGTGCTGGAGATCGACCGTCTCTCGGTGGATGGGCTTGCAGGCGCATCGCTGAGCGCGACGGGAAGGATCAAGGATTTCCCGGCTGCGCCGACCGGCAACCTCGACGCATCGTTGGTGGCGGTGGATCTCGCTCCGCTGGTCGATACCCTGGCCGCGCAATGGCCGAACAATCGGCTGGTCGCGGGCCTGGCAGCGCGGGCAAGCGCCTATCCCGGGCTGCTCGCGGACGCCCGCGTCGACTTGCTGGCGAGTGCGGTGGAAAACGGCGACGGGTCCGCAGGCGTGACGCTGAGCGCACGCGGCAATGCCGGAGACTCGGATTTCCTGGCGAGCCTGTCGGCTCCGGCATATCAGGGAGCCGCCGAGACCACGCAGGTGAAGCTCGAGGTCAATGCCCGGAACCAGGACGCGACCACGCTGCTCGCGCTCGCCGGTGTGCCTGCGTTGCCGCTGGGCGTCGTTGGTCCCGGCGAACTCGAACTCAAGGCGGCCGGCGTTGCCGAGGGCGGTCTGGAGGTGACGGCGGCGTTGAAGGGCGAGGACGGCTCCGCGGACTTTTCCGGAGTGGTGGCCCTGCGCCAGGAGGGGGCAAGCCTTCGTGGCCGGACCACGGTGCGGGCAGGAGACATCGAGCCGTGGCTGATGACGGCTGGCGTATCGCTGCCGGGCATGGGGATGGGCAGCCGCGTCGATCTCTCCGCGGACGTCGACTACGACGGCGGCCCGGTCGCGTTCAGCCGGCTGGACGGGACGGTCAATGACGGTTCGGTCGTCGGCGAGCTCAAGTTCGAGCTGATAGAGGGCATGCCGCATCTCGGCGGTTCGCTGACCCTCGACGAATTCGACCTGGCGCCGTTTGCCGAAATGCTGCTCGGAGCAAACGCCCTGAGCGGCGGAGAAGGGGACGCCTGGTCGAATACGCCGTTCGCCCAGAAGTCGGCCGCGCCCTTCGGGGCCGACCTCGAGATCGTGGCCGGCCGGTTGAATGCCGAACCCTTGGCGACGGCCAGCGACGCGCTGTTGAAGCTGAAGCTCGACGGCCAGTCCATGCGGGTGTCCGACCTCGGGGCCAAGGTCTATGGCGGCAAGCTCGACGGGCAGTTCGAGCTCAAGAACGATGGCGGCACGGCCCTGGTCACCGGTCAACTGCGGCTCGACGGGGCCGATGTCCTGGCGATTCCCGCAGCGGGCGGCCTTGGCGGCAAGGGCGACTTTTCGGCTTCGCTCTCGGCCAGCGGCAAGTCCGTTGGCGGTCTCGTAGCCTCGCTTTCGGGCTCCGGCACTGCCGTGGTCGAAGGCCTCTCGTTGCCCGGCCTCAACCCCGACGCCTTCGCGCCGCTGATCGTCCAGGCGGACGCCATCGGCCGCGACATCAATGCGGCCAAGGTGGCCGACTTCGCGCCCAGGATCGCAGGCGACGGCAGTTTTGTTGCGGATAGGGCCGAGGTTGCCTTCACTGTCGCGGGCGGCATTCTGCGGGCGCCTCCGCTGACCCTGAAGGATGGGGGCGCAACCGTGACTGCCGATCTGAGGGCCGATCTCAATAGCGGCCTGGTCGCTGCCAACGGCAGCATCGCATATGCGCCGGGAGACGAGGAGGTCGCCGGTTCCGAGCCGATGCTGCGCTTTGCGCTCGAGGGCGAGCCGGGTGCCACTGCCCGCGTCTTCGACAGCGAGCCGATGGCGCAGTTCCTCACCCAGCGGGCGCTGGAGAAGGAGCAGGCTCGGGTCGAGGCGATGCAGGCGGTGCTGCTGGAGAAGCAACGGCTGCGCCGGGAGGCGCGCTATTTCGCAGCGCTGCAGGCCGAGCGCGAACGCATCGCCGAGGAAGCGCGGCTTGCCGAGGAAGCGCGGATAAGAGCCGAGCAGGAGGCCAAGGCGCGTGAGGAGGAGGCGCGCCGCCAGGCGGAGGAAGAGGCCCGGGCGAAAGCGGAAGCCGATGCCCATGCCGCCGAGGACGCGCGGCGCGCCGAGGAGGAAAGTGCTGCCGAACGCGCCAGGCTTGCAGAGCAGGAGAAGGCCCGGAGCGAGGCCGAGGCCCCGCCGGCACCCGCGGCTGAAGTCGAGCGCGCCCCGCTGCCAGAGGTGCGGCCGTTCGAGGTCGAACCTCCAGCACAGCCCGGGCCGCCTCCAGCCGCTCCCGTTGAAAAGAAGCTCGATCCGTTCCGCATCGAGGACTTCTTCAAGTCGCTGCAGTCCCGTTAGAGCGGGCGCGGGACTGCGAGTCAGTCCGGCTCGGTCACGGGCCCGCCGGCGGCAGCGAGTTTTGCCTGATCGAGCACGAAGAGCCGCAGGGCGGAGGACAGGTTGGCATCGCGGGGGCGGGTGGCATCGACTTCCGCGATCAGCGCGGCAAGCGACATTCCCCGTGTCGCAGCGACGGCGACGAGATCGTCATAGAACGGCTTTTCGAGCGAATAGCTGGTGCGGTGGCCGCGAATCGTCACCGAGCGCTTCTCGACGAGGCTCACCGGCCAGGCTTTTCAGGATCGCGGTCGCGGCGGTGGCCGTCGACGAAATTCTCGGCTCGCTCGGCGGAGATGCGGTCGCGCTCCTTCTCGGCCTTGGTCCGGCCGTGCAGCGCGCGATTCTGTTCGGCAGCCGCCTCGCGTTCGCCGCGTGCCTTCTGCTTCCTGACCTGGCGGAGATTAACGACGTCGGCCACAGGCGACCCTCGCCGAGGCTACTTCTTGCGGAAGGCGTCGAGCGAAACGACGTCTGCGCCCTTGCCGGCGGCAGGCTCGTCCTCGGGCTCCTTGGCCGCGGGCTCCGCCTTCTTCTTCGATTCGGTCTTGCGCTCCGCCGGCTTCATGGTGGCGACGGGCTCTGCCTTGGCAGGCAACTCTTCCGCCGGCGCGTCCTCCGTCTTGACCTCGAATTCGAGCTCAAAATTGACCGACGGATCGTAGAAACCGCGCACCGCCGAGAACGGAATCTCAAGCTTTTCGGGAATGTCCGAGAAGGAAAGGCCAACTTCGAAGCCGGTGTCGGTGACCTTCAGGTCCCAGTACTGGAACTGGATGACGATTGTCATCTGCTCCGGATAGCGCTCGCGCAGCCGGCTCGAAATGCGCACGCCCGGCGCGCCGGTCATGAAGGTGATGAAGAAGTGATGGTTGCCGGGAAGGCCCGTGCGCGCCACTTCCGCCAGGACTTTGCGCATGACGCCGCGAAGCGCCTCCTGGGCGAGAATGTCGTAACGGATCTGATCTTCGGCCATGTGTCGGGCGGGGTCCGATTGAATCTTGCCCCCTACCTGTAATCAAGCTTTGCGCCGCCGTAAACCAGATATAGCGCCGTATTGCAGGTTGCTCAGGTCGCGTTTGGACGAGCCTTGCCGAAGGCGCGAAGGAAGGTGCGGACGGCATTGGTTGCAGACGTCCGCTGCTGCTCCTCGGTGACGTTATCGCCGAAGATCATAGCCATTTGCAGGTCGGCGTTGACGAGGGCGAGGAACTGCCGCGCGGCCACGTCCGGATCTTCGATCTCCAGCCAGCCGGCATGCGCGAGGCGGGCGAGGCGCGCGGCGAGTGCCGCCCAGGTCTTGGCCGGACCGTCCTCGCGCCAGCCCGCGAACAGCTTCGGGTGGCGCTCGCCCTCGGTGTGCAGCAGCTTGCGCAGGAACTTGCCGTCGCGGCTGCAGATGCAGTTCTGGTTGAGGCGCACGGCGAAGGCGACCAACTCGGCCTCGAGATCGACCGGCTTGTCGGGGAAGGTTGCCAAGGTCTCGAATACGCCTGCGTTAATGCGCTCGGTGATTTCCTTGACGACCGCGACCAGCAGATTCTCCTTGTCGCCATGGTGATTGTAGACCGTCTGGCGGGAAACGCCGGCTTCGGCCGCGATCAGGTCGATGTTGGCGCCAGCGAAACCTTCCTGACAGAACACGCGAGCCGCGGCGTCTATGATCGAGAGGCGCTTGGCGTTGTGGCTGCGGGGAGCCGAAATGTCAGGAGCGATGGCCGTTGTCATGGCTTTTTTATATAGCGGTGATTGACGATTTGGACAAGTCTGTCTAAAAATATGGACTGACGCTGGGTCCTGTCGGGAGGAGTCGGGCGCTGGTGTCGCAGAACGTCCTTGGATCGCGCGCCGCGGTTAGCCGCGGACGGCACCAGACCGAAAGAATCACGCCATGACACCACAATTTCTCCGCGTAGCGGTCGTGCTCGGCCTTTTGTCTGCCATCGGGCCATTCGCAATCGACATGTACCTCCCGGCCTTGCCGTCGATCGGCGCCGACCTCGATGCCGGCACCGCCGCCGTGCAGATGAGCCTGCTTGTCTTCTTCCTGTCGATGGGTCTGTCCCAGATCGTCGTCGGGCCGATCTCGGACATGATCGGGCGCAAGGCGCCGCTCTATCTCGGGCTGGTGCTGTTCGCCATCGGCGGCGTCGGCGCGGCGCTCGCGCCCAACATCGAATGGCTGATCGCGTTCCGCGTCGTCCAGGGGCTGGGTGCATCGGCCGGCATGGTCGTGCCGCGCGCCATCGTTCGCGATCTGCACACCGGCACGGAAGCGGCACGCCTGATGTCGCTGCTGATGCTGGTCTTCAGCGTCTCGCCGATCCTTGCGCCACTGACCGGCAGCCTGGTGATCGAGGGTTTCGGCTGGCGTGCGGTGTTCTGGGTCGTGACGGGGGCTGCCGTGCTCGCCATCGTGCTCTTGTCGACCTCGCTCGAGGAAACGCGCCCGGTCGAGCACCGCGGCGGAAGCTCGGTGCGCAGCGCCCTGGTCGGCTATCGCTTCCTGCTTGGCGACCGCAACTTCCTGGGGCTCACCTCCATCGGCGGCTTCGGCATTGCCAGCTTCTTCGTCTATCTCGCCAATTCGTCGTTCATCCTGATCGACCACTACGGGCTTTCGCCTTCGGTCTACAGCGTGTTCTTCTCGATCAATGCGGTGGCCTTCATCGGCATGTCGCAGCTGACGGGAATGCTGACGGAGCGCTTCGGTCTGAGGCGCGTGGTCCGGGTGGCGGTGGTGGGCTATGCCACCATGATGGTGGTCCTGCTTGCCGTCTTTGCTTCCGGCGTCGACCGGCTGGACGTGCTGGCATCGCTCCTGTTCGTCGGCTACGGCTTCCTCGGCCTGGTCATTCCGACGACCTCGGTGCTGGCGATGGAGGAGCATGGCGAGATCGCCGGCACGGCGTCGGCACTCATGGGAACGTTGCATTTCGCGATAGGTGCATTGGCGATGGCTGTCGCGGGCCTGTTCTTCGACGGCACTCCGCTGCCGATGGTGGTCGGAATTACGACTTCGGCCGTGATCGCCTTCCTTCTCGCCCAGGCAACGCTCGGCCGCGGCAGGGAAGTCGCCCAGGCTCCCGCCGAATAGGATGCCGCAGGGCCGGTTCCGGCGGGCCCTGCCTTTTCCCGACGAAGCGGAAGTCGAGCAAGCTCCGACCTCCTGGCATATCGTCGCGCCAGCTTCACGAAGCCTCGCTATCTTCTTATTTACCTATGGGCCGGTAAGTCGCGCAAAGACCACCGGAAGTAGAGTTAGGGTGGCCGAGGCCAGAGCAGATCTTGAAATTCATCCCGTCAGCCTTGCTGCTTCTTTTCGCGGCCACGTTCTTCAGCATCTGGCTGCTCGACCGCCGGCGTCGTCATCTCATTCTGTTCGCGCTGGCGTTTCTTGCGGTCGGCGGCGGGACCATCGTGCAGTTCGCCTTGTGGCCGCCCGATATCGGCTACAACACCATTGTGTCGGCTATGCTCTATGCGGCGGGGCCGCTGCTGCTGGTGGAGGGCTTGCTCGCGCGTTCGGGCCAGTCGTTGCCGCTTGCCGCCCACGCGGCGTGGTTCGGTTCCATCGTCGTGCTGCTGGTCTACTTCTACTATGTCGAGAACAACCTGCAGATCAGGGTCTATGTGCTCAATCTGGGCATGGGGGCCATCATCCTGCATGGCGCCTGGCTCCTTAGGCGCCTATTGCGCGGCAACTCCATCGATCGCGCCACCGTCTGGCTGACGGTCGGGCTGGCCGCGACCTTCTTTGCCCGTACGCTGCTGACCGGCAGTTCGATCCCCACGGACGATGTTCAGGCGTTCTTCGAATCCGAGTTCTGGATCTGGGCGCAGTTCACGATGTCGGTTCTGGGCGTCGCGATCGGGCTGGGGCTGCTGGTGGTGGCGAGCGCCGACGTCATCCTCCTGCTCAAGGTCGAGCGTGACAGCGATCCGTTGACCGGCCTGCTCAATCGCCGCGGCCTGCAGGGCCGCTCGATGATGCTCATGGGGGCCGCCAGACGCAGGCCCGTCAGCGTCGTCGCGGGCGATATCGACCGGTTCAAGGGTATCAACGACCGTTTCGGCCACGCCGCGGGCGACACGGTGCTCACGGTGTTCGCCGGGCTCGTCAGGAAGACCATCCGCCCGGGCGACATGGCCGCGCGCATCGGCGGCGAGGAATTCATCATGATCCTGAAGGACTGCGCCGTGTCCGAAGCCTTCGCGTTGACGGAGCGGCTGCGCCAGGAGGTCGCCGACCTGCGCTTCGAGGGGATGCCCGACGATTTCAGGGTCACCTGCAGTTTTGGAATCGCCCAGTTCCATGCAGGCGAGGGGCTGTGGGACGCGATCGGCCGCGCCGACAAGATCCTCTATGCCGCCAAGCGCGCCGGCCGCGACAGGACCTTCGCCGAGGGCCTGCAACTGCCCAGCCCGGCCCGGGGGCTGCTGCAGCATTCACGTTAGGCCGAGCACCGAGGGTGCTTTCACAGCCCGATCTCCGCCAGGATAAAGCGCAGCCTGTTCTCAACCGATGCCTTGGGCAGCGGCACGATTTCGTAGCCGTACTCGGCGTAGATCCGCACCGACGCGTCATGGGTGCTGACGGCTTCCCCGAACGATTGCTTCCTCTCGCCGTCATTGGCGAAGATCTCCGGCCATGGCGGCGCCACGAAGACCTTTGTGTTGTAGCGGAACCGTTCCGCCGCCGCCCTGAAGTGGGCCGGCGCCGGCAGGCCCATCATCCTGTGGTACCCGGCGAGCTCCGTTATGCCGCGGTCGAAGAAGACCGGGCCCTTCTTGTCCACCGCCTGCCGGTAGGACTGCATGTCGAAGGCGAGCATTATTTCGGCGAACAGGGCCGGGTCGTTCTGGTGCGTGGCCGGCCCGCCGATCGCGGCCTGGTCGCGGATGATGGCGCGCCCGGCCTCGACCGTCGTGGCGAAGCCGCGGCGGCCGAGCGCCTCGATCAGGGTGGTCTTGCCGGCTCCCGGGCCGCCGGTGAGAACGAAAAACTGGTCAGACCTCAAAGGTATGGTTTCTCCTCGCGTGCATTGGAAGGGATTGTGTTGGAAAGCGTGCGCCCTGGCGCGGCTCGTCCGACGCGCAGCAACGCGTCGTGTCGAGCCGGGGTGGGCTGCAACGGCGCCGATTGAAGGGGAGGCGGGGAGGCTGGGGGGGGAAGTGGAGGTTTCTGTTGCCAGGTACCTCCGAACCCCGCCTAGAAGTGCGAACCGCTAGGACTTGATTTGAAGCTATCGCACCGCATTAAGCAGCGAGACGTGCTTCCGCATAGTTGTCGTTGGCAACTATAAGTTTAGCCCGATAACGGTGGTACAATGCCGGGCAAAAGTCCGATCTTTACACCCTCGTCGATCCTATTTCGCCCCCAGCAAAAACCGTCGCAAATCTCGACGGCGGCTTTTGGTGGAGGCGCCGGGTACCGCCCCCGGGTCCGAATGGCTTATTTCATCGGCAGTTTATTGCCATAGTCAGTCGAGCTGACGGGGCGAATATAGGGAGGCATTGCTCAAAAGGGAAGGGCGGATGCGCATGCCGCAACGGCCATCCGCAGGTGATTTTTGGACCAGTCCCCGGCGCAGGGTTGACTCGCGCTTTGCGCGAACCGAAGCTTGCCGCGCTGGGGAAGCCTGCATTGCGCCCGAACCGGTCAATCTCGGCAATTCCCAACGTAAGAGACGTCAATTCCGACGAGGGGAATACACATGACCGACTATCTCGCTGACGTGAAGAAATACGATGCCGGCGCCAAGGAAGAGGCGGTGAACAAGATCGTCAAGCACCTGGGGATCGCGCTGCGCAACCGCGATTCCTCGCTCGTCTCTTGCACCGACCCGAAGGAACTGGACCGGATCAAGGCGGGCTGGATCGCCAAGAAGCTCGGCGTCGAGGATGCGAAGAAGGCCGACGGCGCGCTGGAGAAGGTCTGCGGCGCGATGTCCGCCGACAACACCAAGAACCGGGTCACCTTCTATTATCTCGTGGCCAAGGAACTCGGGAAACTCGGCGCGCTTTGAGCAGCGCTCGGCTTCGGCAGGCGGCTGCGCTTGGCGCCCCTGCCGGGGGCGAACTCCGTGGAAAGGAGCATCGCTTCGTTCCCTCGCGCCGGTCGGGCGGCTATGATCGCAAGTCAACGAATCGAGCCCGACCGATGCGCCAGTACCTAGACCTTCTCAGCCATGTCATGGAAAACGGTTCCGACCGCGGCGACCGCACCGGCACCGGCACGCGCTCCGTGTTCGGCTACCAGTTGCGTTTCGACCTCGCGAAGGGCTTTCCGGTTCTCACGACGAAGAAGCTGCACCTGAAGTCGATCATCCACGAATTGCTGTGGTTTTTGGCCGGCGACACCAACATCAAGTATCTCAAGGACAATGGCGTCTCGATCTGGGACGAATGGGCCGACGAGAACGGCGATCTCGGCCCGGTCTACGGCAAGCAGTGGCGCTCGTGGCCGACACGCGACGGCGGCGAGATCGACCAGATCGCCAACCTCCTGGTGCAGATCCGCAAGAACCCGAATTCGCGCCGGCTGATCGTCTCCGCCTGGAACCCGGAGGAGGTGGATGCCATGGCGCTGCCGCCATGCCATTGCCTGTTCCAGTTCTACGTTTCCGACGGCAAGCTGTCGTGCCAGCTCTACCAGCGTTCGGCTGATATTTTCCTCGGCGTGCCGTTCAATATTGCCTCCTATGCGCTGCTGACGATGATGGTGGCGCAGGTCACCGGGCTGGAGCCGGGCGATTTCGTCCACACGCTCGGCGACGCGCACATCTACCACAACCACTTCGAGCAGGCGCGCGAACAACTCGGGCGTACGCCCAAGGCGCTGCCGACCATGTGGATCAATCCCGAGGTGAAGGACCTCTTCGCCTTCCGCTTCGAGGACTTCCGGCTCGAAAACTACGTCGCGGACGCGACCATCCGGGCGCCGATCGCCGTCTGACCTGTTTCGCGACCCCGCGTCCGCCTGAAATCACTCGCGGCATCGGCCTGCCCGATCCGAAAAACACTGCGCCGCCCGACGGCCTGGGCCAGCGGGCGGCGCAATTTCGGTGGTCTGGCAACCTCGGGCGATGCCCGAGCACTGCTTACCAGGACGGGATCAGGGCGCCCTTGAACTCGTCGTTGATGAAGGCCTTGATGCTGTCGTCATGGTAGGCCTCGACCAGCGTCTTGACCCACGGTGCGTCCTTGTCGGCGCTGCGGACCACGATCACGTTGGCATAGGGCGACTCTTGGCCTTCGATGGCGATGGCGTCGGTCTTCGGATGCAGGCCGGCTTCCAGCGCGAAGTTGGTGTTGATGACAGCAGCATCGACATCATCGAGCGAGCGCGGCAGCTGGGCTGCGTCGAGTTCGGAGAACTGGATGTTCTTCGGGTTTTCGGTGACGTCGGCGGGGCCCGCCTTCAGACCGGCTTCCGGGTTGACCTTGATCAGGCCTTCCTTGGCGAGAACGAGAAGCGCGCGGCCGCCATTGGTCGGGTCGTTCGGGATGGCGACGGTAGCACCTTCGGCGAGTTCGCCGAGGCCCTTCACCTTCTTCGAATAGACGCCCATCGGGGTGGTGATGGTCTTGCCGACGCTGACGAGGTCGAAACCGCGATCGGCGATCTGGTTGTCGAGATAGGGCTGGTGCTGGAAGGAGTTGGCGTTGAGGTCGCCATCGGCCAGCGCCTGGTTCGGCACCACGTAGTCGGAGAACTCCAGGATCTCGATGTTGAGGCCCTTCTTGGCGGCGACTTCCTTGACCTTCTCCATGATCTGCGCGTGTTCGCCGGGCGTGACACCGACCTTGATGTCTTCGGCGAGCGCCGGGAAGCTGATGAGGGCGGCAATGGCTGCCGAGACGAGGAACTTCATCATGTCTTACTCCTTGATGATGAACGACTTGGGAGGGGTTGAAATCAGCTCTTGCGGTTGCGCTTGTCGAAGCGGCGGGCAAGTGCGTCGCCGGCGCTCTGGACGAGCTGGACGAGAACGATCAGCACGATCACCACGGCCAGCATCACGTCCGGCATGAAACGCTGGTAGCCGTAGCGGATGCCGAGATCGCCAAGGCCGCCGCCGCCGACCGCGCCGACCATCGCCGAATAGCCGATCAGGCTGACGATGGTCATGGTGAAGGCGAGCAGGATGGCCGGCCGCGCCTCGGCCAGGAGCACCTTGCGCACGATCTGCATCGGCGTGGCGCCCATCGCACGCGCCGCCTCGATCAGGCCCTTGTCGATCTCGCGGATCGCCGCCTCGACGAGCCGGGCGAAAAACGGAACGGTGGCGATTGTCAGTGGCACGATGGCCGCCGTAGTGCCGATCGACGTTCCGGTCAGAAGCCGCGTGAACGGGATGATCGCCACGACAAGGATGATGAACGGAGTGGAGCGGGCTGCGTTGACGATCAGCCCGATGACATAGTTGAGCTTGGGCGCGGGGAAGAGTTCGCCCTTGCCGCTGGTGGCGAGGAACACGCCGATCGGCAGGCCGATCAGCGATCCGACCAGGCCTGACACGGCAACCATGTGCAGCGTCTGCAGCAGCGACTTCCAGAGCAGGCCGAACAGCATCTCAGGCGACATAGCCGAGCACCTCCGTGGACAGGCCGGTTTCGGCATAGAAGCGGTTGGCGCGGTCGAGCACGTCGGGCGCGGCGGGATAGGCGACGACGAGCGTGCCGAAAGGTTCGCCGGCGATCTCCTCGATGGCGCCCGCGAGAATATTGACGTCGCCGCCGATCTCGGCGACCAGCCGTGCGGTCAACGGCTGGAAGGCCGTCGCGCCGAAGAAGGTGAGCCGCACGAGAATGCGGTCGCCGGCGGAAGGCTCTGCCTTGAGGCCGTCGCGCAGCCATTCCGGCAGGCTGGTGCCCAGCGTCGCCGACAGCAGGATCCGCGTCGTCTCGTGCGTTGGGGCGGTGAAGACGTCGAAAGTGCGGCCCTGCTCGACGATGCGTCCGTGATCGATGACCGCCACATGCGAGGCGATGGTCTTCACCACCTCCATCTCATGGGTGATCAAAAGGACGGTCAGTCCGAGTTCGGCGTTGATCTGCTTGAGCAGCGCCAGGATCGACTGTGTCGTCTCCGGATCGAGCGCCGAGGTCGCCTCGTCGGAGAGCAGGAGCTTCGGCGACGTGGCCAAGGCACGTGCGATGCCGACGCGCTGCTTCTGCCCGCCCGACAGTTCGGAGGGATAGCGCGCAGCCTTGTCGCCGAGGCCAACGAGATCGAGGAGCGGCTCGACTTTCGCCTTGATCGCGGCACGATCCAGTCCGGCGATCTCGAGCGGCAGGGCGACGTTGTCGAAGGCCGTGCGCGAGGACAACAGGTTGAAGTGCTGGAAGATCATGCCGACCTCGCGACGCAGGCCGCGCAGGCCCGCCTCGGTCAGCGCGCCAACCTCGGTTCCGTCGACCACGACGCGTCCCGAACTCGCCTTTTCGAGGCCGTTGACGAGCCGGATGAGCGTCGATTTTCCGGCGCCGGAGCGGCCGATGATGCCGGTGATCTCGCCGCGGCCGACGGTCATGTCGACGCCGTCGAGCGCGGTAAAGGATTGCGCGCCGTCGCCGTAGCGCTTGGTCACGCCCTCGAACGCGACCATGGGCGCGGCTTGCGCGCGCTCATGCCGAGCGGCGCCGCCCGCTACAGGTGGGAATGTCATTTCAGCTCACGTTTCTGTCAAATCATCCGGGCGAGATAGCACCACCGGTGCGTCATACGAAGACGCAGCACATTCGATGACGGGTGACGAAACGTAGCATGCTATCGGCCTTGGTCTGGACCTTCGGGTCAGTAGACCCACCAATGCCCCGACTCGACTGGTTCCGATAGGAACAGAATTCTCAAAATCCGGCCATTCAGGGAAAATTTCCCCGCAATGCGCCGGCAAAGCCCGTCAACCGCTGGTTCGCGATCTCGCAGGCACTGGAGGCCAGTGCGTTACGCTCGAACCGGTGCGGGAACCCTAGCGCCCGTCGCGCGTTATGGTCTTCAAGTCGGCGGCCCGGTCACCGGCACGTTTCGCATGCCGGTCGTACCCGTACTTTTCTGACAACTGCAAAGGCTGGCATCTGCCGGGCCACCTCTGCTGCATGGAGCTTGCGATGGAAGCCAAATCGTTCGGCAATACCGTCTTCCTGAGGGACGGGGCCGATCTGCGTGAGATCACTTGCATACACGACGCGCTTACGTTCCTCGACGCCTGGCCTCTGGAACGGCGCGGCCCGATCTATCATACGGCGCTGCGAGCCTGCAGGGCGGCGTGCGAAGGTTCGATGGCGCCCGACAGGGCCCGTGGCGCCTTCATGGGGTTTGCGCGATCCACCGGCATCCTCGAGAAAACAGCTGTTTCGATGGAGCCGTGGAAGCTCGCCACCAAGCGCGGGCGGGTCATGCCGGTCTAAGTATCGGTGACTTGATCGAACGGTGCCGATGGCGCCACCAGCGACGGCTGTCGGCGTCCGTTTCACAGTCATTTTGTAGACATTCTTCGCGCAGGTGACCGGGTGGCGTCGGCTTGCCTGCGATCTTTCCGCGTCCGGTCGGAAACTGTTGCAAGGCAAGCATTCCCGCGTGAAAATCGGTCCTGTTTCCGGCGGCTTAGGGGCCGGCGGAGGCCAACGCATGCTGCCGAGCAAGGGAGTAGGACGATGGCTGCCAAGGATGTGAAATTTCACGGTGAAGCGCGGACCAAGATGCTGCGCGGTGTCGACGTTCTCGCCAACGCAGTGAAGGTCACGCTCGGTCCCAAGGGACGGAACGTCGTGATCGAGAAATCGTTCGGCGCCCCGCGCATCACCAAGGACGGCGTGACCGTCGCCAAGGAGATTGAGCTCGAAGACAAGTTCGAGAACATGGGCGCGCAGATGGTGCGCGAGGTCGCCTCGAAGACGAGCGACGTCGCCGGCGACGGCACCACCACCGCCACGATCCTGGCGCAGGCGATCGTCCAGGAGGGCGCCAAGGCGGTCGCCGCCGGCATGAACCCGATGGACCTCAAGCGCGGCATCGACAAGGCGGTCGAGGCGATCGTGCAGGAACTGAAAGCCAACGCCCGCAAGGTCACCAGGAACGACGAGATCGCCCAGGTGGGCACCATCTCGGCCAATGGCGACGCCGAGATCGGGCGCTTCCTGGCGGAAGCCATGGAGCGGGTCGGCAACGAAGGCGTCATCACCGTCGAGGAGGCGAAGACGGCGGTGACGGAGCTTGAGATCGTCGAGGGCATGCAGTTCGATCGCGGCTATCTCAGCCCGTATTTCGTCACCAATCCAGACAAGATGCGTGCCGAACTGGAAACGCCCTACATACTCATCCACGAAAAGAAACTGGGCAATCTGCAGGCGATGCTGCCGATCCTTGAGGCCGTGGTTCAGGCGGGGCAACCCTTGCTCATCATTGCCGAGGACGTCGAGGGCGAGGCGCTGGCAACGCTCGTGGTCAACAAGCTGCGCGGCGGCTTCAAGATCGTCGCGGTCAAGGCGCCCGGCTTCGGTGACCGGCGCAAGGCGATGCTGGAAGACATCGCCATCCTCACCGGCGGCACCGCGATCTCGGAGGACCTCGGCATCAAACTGGAGCATGTGACGCTCGACATGCTGGGCCGGGCCAAGAAGGTCGTGGTCGAGAAGGAGAACACAACCATCGTCGACGGAGCCGGACAGAAGAGCGAAATCCAGGCACGCATCAGCCAGATCAAGGGGCAGATCGAGGAGACGACCTCCGACTACGATCGCGAGAAGCTGCAGGAGCGGCTGGCCAAGCTCGCGGGCGGCGTAGCCGTGATCCGCGTCGGAGGCTCGACGGAGATTGAGGTCAAGGAGCGCAAGGACCGTGTCGACGACGCGCTTCATGCAACCCGCGCGGCAGTCGAGGAGGGGGTCTTGCCGGGCGGCGGCGTGGCGCTGCTCAGGGCGGCAAGGGCGCTGGACGCGGTCGACACCGACAATGCCGACCAGAAGACGGGCGTCGAGATCGTGCGCAAGGCAGTCGAGATGCCGGCTCGCCAGATCGCCGAGAATGCCGGGGCGGAAGGCTCCATCATCGTCGGAAAGCTGCGCGAACAGAGCGATTTCGGCTTCGGCTGGAATGCCCAGACGAACAAGTATGGCGATCTCTACCAGCAGGGGGTCATCGATCCAGCGAAGGTCGTGCGGACTGCATTGCAGGATGCTGCCTCGGTGGCCGGCCTTCTGGTGACAACGGAGGCGATGATCGCCGAGCGTCCCAAGAAGGATGCGGGCCCACCCATGCCGGCGCCGGGCATGGACTTCTAATCACGCCTGCAACCGGGCTTTGGCGGTCTACTCCGCCAAGGCCGCGTCAAAGCCCGGCTCGAGCGGGCCAGATGGCTGTCATGTATTTGAATTCCGATTAGAGACTGGCGGATTGCAGCGATGGCCGGGATCCGGGCCCGTAGGAGCGGTGGCAATCCTTCATCAGCTGCATGAGACGGGTTTCGTCGGTCACTCCCGAGCCAAACAGGCAGACAAGCGATGCCGCCTGCATTTCACGATCTTCGGACGTCGAGGCGGCAGGCAGGCTGCGGGCAAGGACCCGGGCCAGCATTTCAAGGTCCTCGGGGGCGAGACAACGTGCGTACTCGGACATGCGACCTCCCAAACACTTTTCTTATCCCCTGGGTTGGAGTGTGCGCCACAACCGAAACCTGTGTCGACTCACCTCTAATTGCACCCGATTCGCGAACGGCGCCGGCCTGCGGCCGCGCAAATTGCCTTCGACAATTGTTATCCGGCGCGCGATGTCGATATTCTCGTCCTACAGCCCTACGATGCGGGCCGAAGGGCGAGAGTCGCCTGCAAGCAGAAGGGCGGTTAGAGGCCTTGTGACCGGTCACTTGTTAGCGGTTAGTGTGCGACATAGAGTCAATTGCTACGGTCGACGGTGCCTGACATTAGCGGTGAATCAAGTCTGCGAATTCCGGGAGCCGGGTGTTGGTAAAAGCTAGAATTAAGATGCCTGGTGCGACCTCCGTGGTAGCGCGCAGTTATCCCGATCACATCATCGGCATCGAGAACACGCTCCCTTGGCATCTGGGCACAGATTTGCGCCATTTTCGGCAGAGTACTGAAGGGCATGCAATCATTATGGGACGGCGTACCTATGAATCGATCGGTCGCCCCCTTCCTCGCAGAGAGAATATTGTCCTGTCACGAACTCCCTTGCCTGATGCGAAAGGGATTCGTTGGGCGCAAGATGTTGAGACTGCTCTTCTTCTTGCCGATGTATATTCGATTTGCAATTTCAAGAAACAGTTCTTTGTAATTGGCGGTGAACGAATATATGGTGAGTTCAAGGAATTTATAAATAAAGTTTACCTTACGGAGGTGTATGCTAGAGTAAATGGTGATGCAAAATTTGACTGGGAGTTTAATCGGGAGGAGTGGAGGTATTATAAAGAGGTTGAATATCCAAAATCTGAAATAGATGATTACCCCTTCCGAATAACGACGCTAGTGCGTTTGAAACCGAGGCATCGCTTTGAGACCACTGAACGCCTACTGAGAGAGGACCCAAGCGTCGCCGCATTTCTGGATAGGTACTCTGATATGATCGAGCAAGCTGAGGTCCATTCCCCTGAGGAGCAGCGCCAATTTCAGCTTCTCTAATTAAGTATTCTGGCGTGTTACTTGTAGCGCAAATTGAGCTGAGCCCTGCACGTTTTCTGAATTCTCTCACGCCGCGAGAAAGACATCCATGCGACGCGCTACATCTACCCGAGGCGCTTTAGCAACGCGGTTCGGGAACCTGCTCATACATATGTAGTGAAATGCGAAGCCGCGCGCGGTGGTCGCGTTGAAAGGCCGTGATTGCATCCCTATAGATGGTATCGGTAAATGGGCGGCCGTTTCAGGCGCGGCCGTCATTGTTACGCAGTCGAAAGGACATTCATGCCCTGGAACAATCAGAGTGGAGGCGGCGGCGGCCCGTGGGGCGGCGGCGGTGGTGGCGGTGGCGGAGGTCCATGGGGCCAGGGTCCACGCCCGAGCGGACCGCCCGGATCGCCCCCCGATCTAGAGGACATCATCCGTCGCGGCCAGGACAAGCTCAAGCGCGCGCTGCCAGGCGGCGGCGGTGCGAGCCCGGCGCTGTTCGGACTGATCGCGGCCGGCCTTATCGGTCTCTGGGCGTTCCAGGCGATCTATACGGTGCAGCCCGACGAACTCGCCGTTGAGTTGAGGTTTGGCAAGCCCAAGGAAGAGCTGTCGCAGCCGGGCCTGCATTTCCACTGGTGGCCGATCGAAACGGTCGAGAAGGTCAACACAGCCGAAAAGCTCGTCGACATCGGCGAAGTCCGCGGCAGCACCTCGTCCGGCCTGATGCTTTCGGGCGATCAGAACATCGTCGACGTGAAATTCTCCGTCGCCTACCAGGTCTCCGACCCCAAGGCCTATCTGTTCAACGTGTCCGAGCCCGACGTGATGGTTCGCCAGGTTGCAGAGAGCGCCATGCGTGAGGTCGTCGGCCGTCGCCCGGCGCAGGACATCTTCCGCGATGACCGCCAGGGCATTGCCGCGGGCGTCCGCGACATCATCCAGCAAACGCTGGACGAATACGGCACCGGCCTTTCGGTGAACGCAATCTCGATCGAGGACGCAGCACCGCCACGCGAAGTGGCCGATGCCTTCGACGAAGTGCAGCGCGCCGAACAGGACGAAGACCGCTTCGTCGAGGAATCCAACCAGTATTCGAACCAGAAGCTCGGCCAGGCACGCGGCGAGGCGGCTCAGGTCCGCGAAGACGCGGCAGCCTACAAGAACCGCGTGGTTCAGGAGGCTGAAGGTGAGGCGCAGCGCTTCATCTCGGTCTACGACGAATACGCCAAGGCGCCTGAGGTGACCCGCAAGCGCCTCTATCTCGAGACGATGGAAAAGGTGCTCCAGGGCTCCGGCAAGGTGATCGTCGAACAGGGTAACGGCCAGGGCGTGGTGCCCTACCTGCCGCTACCCGAACTTCAGAAGCGCGCTCCGGCGACGGGAGGCCAGTAATGTCCAATCGCCTTCCTATCATCGGCGTGTTCGCCGCGATCATCTTGTTCCTGATCTACTCGTCGCTGTTCGTGGTCAACGAGCGCCAGCAGGCCATCGTGCTGCGTTTCGGCGAGATCGTCGACGTCAAGACCGAGCCCGGCATCTACTTCAAGGCGCCGTTCTCGATGTTCGAGGCCGACAATGTGCAGGTCATCGAGGACCGCGTCCTGCGGCTGGACCTCGACGACATCCGCGTCCAGGTTTCGGGCGGCAAGTTCTACGACGTCGACGCCTTCGTCGCCTACCGCATCAACGACGCCCGCAAGTTCCGCTCGACCGTTTCGGGTAGCGTGGAACTGGCCGAGCAGCGGCTGCGGACCCGCTTCGACGCAGCACTGCGTCGCGTCTACGGCGTGCGCGGCTTCGAATCGGCGCTCTCCGAGGAACGCGCGGCCATGATGCGCGAGGTTCGCGACCAACTGCAGCCGGACGCCAATGCGCTCGGCCTGCAGGTCGAGGACGTCCGCATCCGCCGCACCGACCTGACCGCGGAAGTGTCGCAGCAGACCTACGACCGCATGAAGGCCGAGCGTCTGGCCGAGGCCGAGAGGCTGAGGGCACGCGGCCGCGAGGCAGCGCAGCGCATCCGCGCACGCGCCGACCGCGAAGTGGTCGAGATCGTCGCCGAGGCGCAGAAGGAATCGGAAATCCTGCGCGGTGAGGGCGAAGCCCAGCGCAACGCGGTTTTCGCCAACGCCTTCCAGCGCGATCCGGAGTTCTTCGAGTTCTACCGCTCGATGACCGCCTACGGCACGGCTCTCGATCCGAACGGCACGACCATGGTGCTGTCGCCGGAATCGGAGTTCTTCCGCTACTTCCGCAATCCGGATGGCGGCGCGACCGCACCGAAGTCCGCGCCTGCGCCGCAGGCCGGTACGGCTCCGAGCACGGGCAACTAGCATTGTGCAGGACCTGATTGTCGCCATAGGCCTGGTTCTCGTCATCGAGGGCGTGGTCTATGGCGGCTTTCCCGCTCAAATGAAGCGGCTGGCGGCCCAGATGGCCGACATCCCTGAAAACGCACTGAGGACTTGCGGACTGGTGGCGGTCGCCATCGGCGTCGGCATAGTGTGGCTCGTCCGGGGATAATGGAGGATTTGCGGCCTGCGGATGGCAATGGCCGCAAACAGGCCTTATTTGTTTTCATGATGACGCTTCGCGCGCGGAAGGCCCGGCGCGATCAACGCCAAGACAGCCGGGAGGCTCCCCCGATGAACCCTACGTCCCTTTTGCGCGCCATGCGAAAGGCTTCCTTTGCCGCTGCCACGGCGCTGACCATCGGTGCGGTTGCCGCACCTTCCCTCGTGACGCCGGCATTTGCCCAAGGGCCAGAGTCTGTCGCGGACCTCGCCGAGGGACTGCTGGGAGCGGTCGTCAACATCTCCACCTCCCAGACGGTCAAGGGCGGCGAGGGAGAGAATGCGGTACCGATGCCGCAGCTGCCCGAGGGCTCGCCGTTCCAGGACTTCTTCGACGATTTCTTCAAGGACCGGGAAGGTGGTGGCGGCGGCTCGCAGCAAGTGCAGTCGCTCGGGTCGGGTTTCATCATCGACGCCGAACAGGGCATCGTGGTGACCAACAACCACGTCATCGCCGACGCCGACGAGATCGAGGTGAACTTCCCGGACGGTTCGAAACTGAAGGCAACGCTGGTCGGCACCGACACCAAGACCGACATCGCCGTGCTCAAGATCGACCCGAAGGTGAAGCCGCTGACGGCCGTGAAGTTCGGCGACTCCAACAAGATGCGCATCGGCGACTGGGTGATGGCGATCGGCAATCCGTTCGGCCTCGGCGGTAGCGTGACCGTCGGCATCATCTCGGCCCGCAATCGCGACATCAATTCGGGGCCCTACGACGATTTCATCCAGACTGACGCGGCGATCAATCGCGGCAATTCGGGCGGGCCGCTGTTCAACATGAACGGCGAAGTCATCGGCATCAACACGGCCATCATCTCTCCGTCCGGCGGCTCGATCGGCATCGGCTTCTCGATTCCCGCCGAGATCGCGGCAGGGGTCGTCGACCAGTTGGTCAATTTCGGCGAGACCCGCCGCGGCTGGCTCGGCGTGCGCATCCAGCCAGTGACCGACGACATCGCCGAGAGCCTCGCCATGAAGACGGCCAAGGGAGCGCTCGTGGCCGGGATCATCAAGGGCGGGCCGGTCGACAACGGCGTGATCCAACCCGGCGACGTGATCATCAAGTTCGACGGCAAGGACGTCGTCGAGATGCGCGATCTGCCGCGCGTCGTGGCCGAGAGCCCGGTCGGCAAGGCGGTCGACGTGGTGATCGTCCGCAAGGGTGTCGAGCAGACTGTCAAGGTGACGCTTGGCAGGCTCGAGGACGGCGAGAAGCTCGCCGAAGGCGAAAATGGCCAGACCAGCGAAGGCACCGACAAGGGCGCTGAGGTTGCGACGGCGAGCGTGCTCGGCATGACGATCGGTGAACTCAACGCCGACACGCGCGCCAAGTTCGGCATCGCGCAGGACGTGTCGGGCGCGGTCATCACGTCGGTTGCCAAGGACTCGGCGGCCGCCGAACGCGGCATCGTCGCCGGCGAAGTGATCACCGAGATCGCGCAGGAATCGGTATCGACACCCAAGGACGTGATCGACCGGATCGCGGCGCTCAAGGAGCAGGGGCGCAAGAACGCGCTACTGATGCTGGCGTCGAAGACCGGCGAGCTGCGGTTCGCGACGATCCGGATGGACTGAGTCCGGAAACCCCGGCAAACTATTGAACTGAAAGAAAAAGGCGGCTAACCGGCCGCCTTTTTTCGCGTCTGCCATTCGGCTCGAGAAAGCCGGTAGAGCACGTGCCGCCTGAGGTGCGGCTGGCTTTCTGGCACCCGCGGGTGGTCGAAGTCACTGGACGGTTCGTAGTGCATTCCGAGCCGCTGCATGACGGCGGTGGAGCGGTGATTGTCGGCCACGGCGAAGGAGACGACTTCATCTTCGCCGACGACGTCGAAGGCATAGGCGAGCCAGGCTTCCGCCGCCTCGGTGACGTAGCCCTTGCCCCAGAATTCCGGCGCGAGGCGCCAGCCGATCTCCATCGTGCCCTTTGGAATGAAGGGCTCGAGGTCGGTGCGCACGATGCCGACGAAGCCGATGGTCTGGCCACTGTCTTTCAGTTCGGCGGCGGTGAAGCCGAAGCCGTCGCGCTCTGCATTGTTCCGCAAGCGATCGAACAACTCGTCGCTCTCGGCCCGGCTGCGGCGTATCCCGAAGAACTCCATCACCTGATCGTCGGAATTGATGCGGTGGAAGAGTTCGCGGTCGCGATCCTCCCAGTTGCGCAGCACGAGGCGATCGGTGTGGATGGGCTCCATCAGGCGAACTCAGCGCGGCGATAGCCCTGGAGGTAGAGCAGGGCGGTCAGGTCGGAATGATTGATCCGAATCTTCGCCTCAGCAGCGACCGAGGGCTTGGCGTGGAGGGCGACCCCGGAACCGGCGAGGCGGATCATGTCGAGGTCATTGGCGCCGTCGCCGACCGCGATCGCGTCGGCCGGGGTAAGGCCCAGGCGCGCCGATATCTCCAGCAGCGCCTCGGCCTTCGCGGCGCGTCCGAGGATAGGCTCGGCCACCTTGCCGGTCAGACGGCCGTCCGCCTCGATCAGGTGGTTGGCGCGGTTCTCGTCAAAGCCCAGCATGGCGGCGATACGCGAGGTGAACACGTCGAAGCCGCCGGAAACGAGCGCGGTGTAGGCTCCATTCGCCTTCATGGTCGCGACCAGCGTCTTGCCGCCCGACGCAAGCGTGAGGCGGGTCCGGATGATGCTGTCGATGACCGCGGCGTCGAGACCGGCCAGCAGCGCGACGCGTTCGCGAAGGGCGGGTTCGAACGCGATCTCGCCATTCATCGAACGCGCGGTTATGTCTGCGACGCGGTCCTTGACGCCGATCTCGTCGGCCAGTTCGTCGATGCACTCCTGGTCGATCATGGTGGAATCCATGTCCGCGATCAGGATCCTCTTCCGGCGGGTGGTGTTGTCCTGTACCGCGAAATCGATCTTTTCGTCGGCGAGCGCAACCGACAGGGTCGCCTCCGCCTCGCTACCCAAAAGACCGTCCCGAAGGGCGATGTCGCAGGCCACGCCCTCGTCGAGCCAGACAATGCCGCTTGCGCCGAGGACGGCACAGGCCTTATCGGCAAGTGCGGGGCGCAACAGGGCGCGGTCCGGATGGGAAATCAGCGTGGCGACGAGTGGCATCGAAAATTCCGGAAAGGTCGAGGGGCGCATCAAGAATGCGACCCTGATAGCCGGGCCGACCGCCAGCGGCAAGTCGGCGCTGGCGCTGAAGCTCGCCGAGCGCGACGGCGGCGTCATCGTCAACGCCGATTCCATGCAGGTCTATGGGGTGCTCGACGTGCTGACGGCGCGGCCCAGTGCCGACGACCTGAGCCGCGCTCGGCACTTCCTCTACGGCCACGTCTCGCCGGCGGTCGCATACTCGACCGGAAACTGGCTGCGCGACGTGTCGGTGCTGGCCGACAGCGGACTGTTCGACGAGAAGCCGCCGATCTTCGTCGGCGGGACGGGGCTCTATTTCCGGGCGCTTGCGGAAGGCATCTCCCAGATGCCTGACATCCCCAAGGACATCCGCGACCGCTGGCGCTGGCGCCTTAACGAAGAAGGTGCCCCGCGCCTGCACCGGCTGCTCATGCGCGTCGACACCGAGGTGGCGATGCGACTCAAGGCCAGCGACGGCCAGCGCATCGTGCGCGCGCTGGAGGTGCTCGAGGCATCCGGTCGATCGATCCTCAAGTGGCAGGCGGATCGCGGCCATCCGACCATCGATCCGGGGACGGCGCGCTTCATCGTCATCGAACCGGAACGACCGCTGCTGATCGAGCGCATCGACGCGCGCTTCGATCGCATGATCGAGTCCGGTGCCCTCGACGAGGTGCGGGAAATCACGGCGATGCGCCTCGCACCGGACCTGCCGGCGATGAAGGCCATCGGGGTGCGCGAGCTTGCGTCCGCGATCGCCGGCGAGATGAGCTTCGATGAGGCCATCGAACGGGCGAAGATTGCGACTCGGCAATATTCGAAGCGCCAATCCACCTGGTTCCGCAACCAGTTCGGGCCGGAATGGCGGCGGATCGGCGGCGAAGCCGGCGGGAAGCCTGGCGCCGACGAGCTCTGACGTCGAGAATTTGCCTGAGCTAATTAACCCTCCGTAAGGCGCGGCGTGGCATATCCTCTATTGGGTTCACGGGGGTGCCATGCGCTTTCACAAGGCGGAAACCGCGTTCTTTGTGTTCAGTGCGCTCATCTTGTTCGGGGCGCTCGCGACCTTCTATGCGTGGAGCCTGGTCATGGGACCGGCCGACGCGCTCTATCTCCCCGGCCGTGTCGAGAGCCTGCAGACGCTGCTGTTCGCGACAGGCCTGCTCCTGACCGGCACGCTCGTCTTCGGCCTGTTCTTCATCCTCCCGCAGATCCGCACCCAGGTGCAGGAGGGCGGCAAGCTCCGCGAGATGACCGCCTCGCTCAGCGCGCGGTCGCGCAACCTTGAACAGGCAGCGCTCACCGACGGCCTGACAGGCATGCAGAACCGGCGCTACTTCGACGACGCGCTCAAGGAGTATCTCGGGGAGTTCCGCCGCATCGGCAAGCCGGTCGGGCTGATGATCCTCGACCTCGACCACTTCAAGCAGGTCAACGACACCTACGGCCATGACGTGGGCGACGAGGTGCTGCGCTCGGTGGCGAAATGCCTGAAGGGCATGACGCGCTATCACGACGTCGTCGCACGCCTGGGCGGCGAGGAGTTCGCGATCGTGGCTCCGAACATGGATCTGGAGCTTCTCAAGCGATTTGCAGACCGCATGCGCAAGGCGATCGCCACGCTCAGCATCGATGCGGGCGCCACCCAGCTGAACGTCACCTCCAGCGTCGGACTGGCGCTCTGGGACCAGGAGGAAACGGCGGAGGACTTCTACCGCCGCGCCGACAAGCAGCTCTACGAGGCCAAGCGCCAGGGCCGCAACCGCGTCTGTGCCTAGCTTCGTAGCGGCGCCCGAGGCTAAAGGGTCCTTACGAACCCCGCGAGACCGCTACCGCTCTTTCCCCGTGCTTGAGAAGGTGCTGTCTGGCGCCGCGCGCCGGTAGCCGCCTGCTTGCAGGTCGCCCGACATAAGGAGATGTGCCCGGCCATGGCAGGCCGGGCAGCGGAGGAGATCAGTCGCCGGTGCGGCCGCCGAAGGTGGTCGGGCGAAGGCCGAAGCGCGTGTCGAAATCCTGGTCGGGCATCGGCTTCGGCGCCGGCTTGCGATAGTCGGAATCACCTGCCTGGCGCTGGGTGTCGACGACTTCCGCGTAGCCGATCGTCGCCTGCGGCTTGGGCACGTTGCGCAGACGCTCGACCACCGCGGCCAGGTCGACGTCGTCGCCGTTGCCGGACGCGGCCTCTGCGGCGCGTTTCTGTGTGCCGGGAATGAGATTGGCCGCCAATTTCTCGAACTTCAGCCGCATCGTGGTCGCGACCCCTTCACCGAAGGCGATCGCTTCGCGCTGGCCCATGGACGACAGGAACGACAGGGTCGAGGCCGAAGAATCGGCGATTGCCGAGCGGATGATGGCCTGGTCCTGCTCGTTGGCGAGCCGCATGGCGAACACCGTCGAGCACTGCGACAGGATAGTCGGGTCGAGTTCACCCGGGCGCTGGGTGACCACGCCGAGGTAGCAACCGTATTTGCGGCCTTCCTTGGCGATGCGCGACAGCGCATGACGGGTGGGCGCGAAGCCTAGCCGGTGGTCGGCCGGCATGTAGCGGTGCGCTTCCTCGCACAGCAGCAGCAGCTTGAGCCTGCCCTCGCTCCACAGCGCCAGGTCGAAGGCGAGGCGGGCGAGCACCGAACAGACCGAGTTGACGACTTCCGACGGCAGGCCGGCCATCTCGAAGCAGGTCACCGGGCGGCCATGGGTCGGCACGCGGAAAATGCTGCCGATCGTTTCGTGGATGGTGTCCTCGATGAGCCGCGAGTGGAACATGAAGCGATAGCGCGGGTCGGCGAGGGCGGATTCGATGCGCGTCCTGAGGGATTTCAGGATCGGCCGCTCGTTCTTGGATTCGAGCATGCCCATCCGCTCGTCGATCTGCTTGATGAGGTCGGCCATCCGGTAGGGGACCGGTGTGTCCGCGGTCAGCGCGTCGGCGCCGCGGCGCAGGAAGGCGCCGCCATGCGGGTTGCGGTAGAGGTTCTTGGCGACCGGAATGAGGTCGCGCAGCACGTCGATCTCCTCGGCGTCGGTTTCCCGGCCGCGGAACAGCACTTCGGCGAATTCCTCGAGGTTGAACAGCCAGAAGGGCAGGTCGAGCGAATTGGTGTCGATCTTGACGCAGTGATCGGGCAGCGAGGCCGCGAACTCGTTGTGCGGATCCATGATCAGCACGCGCAGATCGGGGCGGGCGGCGATCATCTTGCGCAAGAGGAGGGAAACGGCGGTCGACTTGCCGACGCCGGTCGTGCCGACAACAGCGAAGTGGCGCGCCAGCGTCTCGTCGATGGCGATGCAGGCGTCGATAGATTCGTCCTGCGACAGCTGGCCGATGGTGATCGAATGGCGACCGGCGAGATCGTAGACGGCCTGCAGGTCGCGGGTGCGGATGCGATGGGCGACGGCGCCGACATGGGGATAGGACGTGATGCCCCGGTCGAACACCGGGCGTTTCTCCGCTCCCAGGTCGCGGACCTCGCCGATGAGCTCCACGCTGACCTCGATCGGGTTCTCGCCGTCGGCGACCCAGGAGCGGTCGGCCTTGCCGATGGAATAGACGAGGCCGATGGTCCGGGTTTCTCCCAGGTTGATCGAGATCATGCGACCGACCGTCCAGAGCCCCGCCGCAGCGGAGCCGCCGCTTTCGGCATAGGCGCTGATGACAGCCCGCGCACCATCGCATTGCACGACGTGCCCCAGGATGCGGGCATCGTCCTGCAGGAGGTCGCGCCGTTCCTGCGAGGTGGTTTCGCCGATCGACTGGCGTTCAACGAACATAGGCCTGATCCCCCAACTACCCTATCGTTCAGCGTAGCCCTCCTGCGGTTAAACCGGGGTTTGGGCGCATGGTTTGGATTTGGTTAAGCGAACGCTTCGAATTCTATCGACCGGGCGATCCCGCTTACGCTGCGGAAAATTTTCGCTCGCGCCGTTGACAGCGCACATAAGCCCGCATTAACGTCCGCGCCCATGAAGACGGCACTCATTCTCGTAGTAGGAAAGCGCATGGGCAAGGCGGTGTAACCGCCGGGCGAAATCCCCCCATGCGCAGATGCAAGGCTCCCTCGGGGGCCTTTTTTATTGCCTGAAACAGGACTAAACGACCAGTAACGCCGGGAACGGCAGAGGAAGACGGGACAGACCGATGAGCGGACATAGTGACAGCGGAAGGCGCGAGATGACCGGCGCCGAGATGGTGGTGCAGGCGCTGAAGGACAACGGCGTCCAGCACCTCTTCGGCTATCCGGGCGGCGCTGTCCTTCCCATCTATGACGAACTGTTCCAGCAGGACGATGTCCAGCACATCCTGGTGCGCCACGAGCAGGGCGCAGGGCACGCCGCCGAGGGCTACGCGCGCTCGACCGGCAAGGCCGGCGTGATGCTGGTGACCTCCGGCCCCGGCGCCACCAATGCGGTGACGCCGCTGCAGGACGCGCTGATGGACTCGATCCCGCTCGTCTGCATCACCGGTCAGGTGCCGACGACGCTGATCGGTTCGGACGCCTTCCAGGAATGCGATACCGTCGGCATCACCCGGCCCTGCACCAAGCACAACTGGCTGGTGAAGGATGTCAACGAGCTCGCCGGTATCCTGCACGAGGCCTTCCATGTCGCCACCACCGGCCGCCCTGGCCCGGTCGTCGTCGACATCCCCAAGGACGTCCAGTTCGCCAAGGGCATCTATACGCCGCCGCAGACTGCACCGCGCACCTCCTACCAGCCGAAGGTCCAGGGCGACCTCGATCGCGTGAAGGAAGCGGTGGCGCTGATGGCCTCGGCCAAGCGGCCGATCATCTATTCCGGCGGCGGCGTGGTGAATTCAGGCACCGAGGCCAGCCACCTCCTGCGCGAGCTGGTCGACCTGACCGGCTTCCCGATCACGTCCACGCTGATGGGGCTGGGCGCATATCCGGCTTCGGGCAAGAACTGGCTCGGCATGCTGGGCATGCACGGCAGCTACGAAGCCAACATGGCCATGCACGATTGCGACGTGATGGTGTGCATCGGCGCGCGCTTCGACGACCGCATCACCGGCCGCCTCAACGCGTTCTCGCCGAACTCGAAGAAGATCCACATCGACATCGACCCGTCGTCGATCAACAAGAACGTGCGCGCCGACGTGCCGATCCTCGGCGATGTCGGCCGCGTGCTGGAAGACATGGTGCGCCTGTGGCGGGCGACGGCCAAGGCCGACAAGAAGGCGCTCTATCCGTGGTGGGAGCAGATCGCCAAGTGGCGCGCGCGCGACAGCTACGCCTACAAGCACAACAGCGACGTGATTATGCCGCAATATGCGATCCAGCGGCTGTATGAGAATACCAAGCATCTCGACACCTACATCACCACCGAAGTCGGCCAGCACCAGATGTGGGCGGCCCAGCATTACGGCTTCGAGAAGCCGAACCGCTGGATGACCTCGGGCGGCCTGGGCACGATGGGCTACGGCCTGCCGGCGGCGCTCGGCGTGCAGATCGCGCATCCTGAATCGCTTGTCATCGACATTGCCGGCGACGCTTCGGTGCAGATGTGCATCCAGGAGATGAGTGCGGCGCTCCAGTACAATGCGCCGATCAAGGTGTTCATCCTCAACAACTCCTACATGGGCATGGTTCGCCAGTGGCAGCAGCTGCTGCACGGCAACCGCCTGTCGCATTCCTACACCGAGGCGATGCCCGATTTCGTCAAGCTGGCCGAGGCCTATGGCGGCCACGGCATCCGCTGCGACAAGCCGGACGAACTCGACGATGCGATCAAGGAGATGATTGCTGTGAAGAAGCCGGTGATCTTCGACTGCCGCGTGGCAACGCTCGCCAACTGCTTCCCGATGATCCCTTCGGGCAAGGCGCACAACGAGATGCTCCTGCCCGACGAGGCGACCGACGAGGCGGTGGCGAACGCCATCGACGCCAAGGGCCGCGAACTGGTGTGACGAACCGAGTGCGGCCTTCCGGGAAGGCCGCACATTCAACGAGTTGGCGCAAACGCCTGAGATCGAGATTCATCTTATGAACGCACAGCTACAGCCCACCGGTTCGGCCTACTTCATCGCCAAGGAGACGGCACTGCCGGAAACGCACACCTTGTCGGTGCTGGTCGACAACGAACCGGGCGTCCTTGCCCGCGTCATCGGCCTGTTCTCCGGCCGCGGCTACAACATCGAAAGCCTGACGGTCTCGGAGACCGAGCACGAGAAGCACCTGTCGCGCATCACCATCGTGACGCGCGGCACGCCGCATGTGCTCGAGCAGATCAAGCACCAGCTCGAACGCATCGTGCCGGTGCATCGGGTGGTCGACCTGTCGGTCCGTGCTGCCGAACTCGGCCAGGACCGGCCCCTGGAGCGCGAACTGGCGCTGGTCAAGGTCGCCGGCACCGGCGACGCCCGTGTCGAGGCGCTGCGCCTGGCGGACGCCTTCCGCGCCAGCGTGATCGACGCCAACACCGAGCACTTCATCTTCGAGATCACCGGCAAGGTGTCGAAGATCGAGCAGTTCATCGCCATCATGAAGCCGCTCGGCCTGGTCGAGGTCTGCCGCACCGGCGTGGCAGCCATGAATCGTGGTCCGCAGGGGATGTGAGCTGCCCCTGCTTCGGAAATCAGAAAGCCGCCGATGCGATGCACGGCGGCTTTTGTGTTTTCCGGGCTCGCGCCGTCGAGGTCAGAAGCCGACGTCCTCGTTGACGTAGAAGGTGTTGAGCAGTGACACGCGCGGGCGCTCGATGGTCGTGTTGATCTTCGGGCGGCCGTGCCAGCTCATCTTCAGCAGCGAGTGGTAGGCCTTCAGCACCACGAAGGCGTAGCCGACATTGGGCAGGAAGGGCAGGGTCTTGACCGGTTCGAGCCCGTACGATCCGACATTCAATAGCCCTTTCAGTGAGGCCTGGTAGAGCGTCGTGCCAAGCTCGCGCTGGCTTTCGTCGGCCGGGCAATAGAGCTGCATGGTGACGACCTTCTTGCGCGCGTCGGGATGCGGCTTGATCTGGTAGCCGTCCTTGTCGCTGTAGAGCACGGGCTTTGCCACCAGGCGAAGGTCGTCGGCACTGGCGACCTTATCGCCGCGGGCGCGGATTTCGAGCCCTTCCTTCAGCTGCCGGCGGATCGCCTTCTCGATCTCGACCGAAGTCAGCATCGCTGAGACCGCGGCCCACATGTCGCGCAATTGCGCGTCGACGTTGTCGACATTGTCGCCATAGAGGCGAAGCGCCATGCGCGTCTGGTCGCCCTTGATCGGCTCGTAGCCTTCGCTCGGGATCGACGTGATGAGATCGGCGTAGAAATCGGCGGGAAAGAAGTCGCGGAAGAAGATGTGGGGGAAGGGCAGGGAAAAGCGGTCGGCCGCCTCGATGCTTGTGACCGCATGGTCAATGAGTTCGCGGGTGAGGCTGCTGGTTTCGGCTTTGGCAAGTGCTGACACTGTCCACCCCCTTGAATCGCTTCGACCAATTGCGCCGACAAATCGAAACCAAGACGTGCAATTCGGCAAGCTTTTTCTCTCGTTTGGTGTCCCGCAGCAGTCGGATTGGCGGCGCCGTGTGCTCCAGAGCGGCGGCTGGCCCAGTCCATGGATGCCATCTGGGATTTTGTCGGAAAGAAAAATCAGGTCAGTAATGCTGACATAAGATGATGGAGAGGGGATTCCGGTGTCCTACGACGCGTTCCTTGCATTGCTGGTCTATGCGTTCGTGACCTCGATCACGCCCGGTCCCAACAACTTCATGTTGCTGGCGTCCGGCGTGAATTTCGGCTTCGTACGGACCATTCCGCACATGCTGGGCATCGGCTTCGGCTTTCTGTCGCTGCTGCTCGGCGTGGGGTTCGGCTTGGGCGCACTGCTGTCGACCTTTCCGATCCTGCACGGCGGCCTGAAGATCGCGGGCGGCGCCTATCTGCTCTACCTTGCCTGGCGCATCGGGATGTCGCGCTCGCTCGGCAACAGCAGCGACAGCAAGGCCCGGCCGATGACCTTCCTCGAGGCGGCCGCATTCCAGTGGGTCAATCCCAAGGCGTGGGTGATGGCTGTGACGGCCATGGCGGTCTATACGAGCCCGGAGTCGCCCTTCTTGTCCGTGCTGCTGATCTCGGGCGCCTTCGCCCTGGTCAACCTGCCGAGCGTCTCCAGTTGGGCCGGCTTCGGCATGGCGCTCCGTGGTTTCCTCGCCGAGCCGGCGCGGCTGAAGTGGTTCAACATCGCCATGGGTGTCCTGCTCGCGGCGACGCTGTGGCCAATGCTGAAATAGTTGGCGGTTGCGTGCATGCGCAACCGGGCATAGCCTCCCGGCATGGCACACGACCATCATCACGACCACGACCACGACAACGAACTCGACCCGATGGCGGCGCGGGTGCGGGCGCTGGAGACGATCCTGACCCGCAAGGGGTTGATCGATCCCGCCGCGATCGACGTAATCGTCGACACCTACGAGACCAAGGTCGGTCCGCGCAACGGCGCGCGTGTCGTCGCGAGGGCCTGGAGTGACCCCGAATTCGCCGACTGGCTGAAACGCGACGCCACGGCGGCGATCGCCTCGCTGGGCTATACTGGCCGCCAGGGCGAGCACATGCAGGCGGTGTTCAACAGCGACGAAACCCACAATCTCGTCGTCTGCACCCTGTGCTCCTGCTACCCGTGGTCGGTGCTCGGGCTGCCGCCTGTGTGGTACAAGGCGCCGCCCTATCGCTCGAGGGCCGTGATCGACCCGCGCGGCGTGCTCGCGGAATTCGGGCTGAAGCTTGCGGACGACAAGAAGATCCGGGTGTGGGATTCGACCGCCGAGCTGCGCTACCTGGTGGTGCCGCAGCGGCCGTCGGGCACGGAAGGCTGGAGCGAGGAGCGCCTGGCGGACCTCGTGACGCGCGATTCCATGATCGGGACCGGCCTGGCACGGGAGGCCCTATGAACGGACCCCAGGATCTCGGCGGGCAGATGGGCTTCGGTCCGGTAGCGCCCGAAAAAGACGAGCCCATCTTCCACGCCGAATGGGAGAAGCGGGCGCTGGGCGTTACGCTTTGCGCCGGTGCCATGGGTGCCTGGAACATCGACGAGAGCCGGCACACGCGCGAAAGCCTGCATCCGGCGGACTATTACGCGTCGACCTACTACGAGATCTGGATCAAGGCGCTGGAAGGGCTCCTGCAAAAGCACGGCTTCGTGACCCCAGGCGACCTTGCAGCGGGGACCGCCGTAGACCCGGCTGCGGAGCCTAAGAGGGTGCTCAAGGCCGAGAACGTGCCGGCAGCGCTTGCCAGGGGCGGGCCGTGCGACCGGCCGGTGGCAGCACCCGCGCGCTTCTCGGCTGGGCAGCGCGTTCGCACCAGGAATTTCCATCCGGCAGGCCACACGCGCCTGCCGCGCTATGCCCGCGGCAAGGAAGGTGTGGTCGACGCGGTGCGCGAGGGCTATGTGTTCCCCGACACCAATGCGCACGGGCGCGGCGAGAACCCGCAATGGGTCTACACCGTGGTCTTTTCAGCCCCCGAGTTGTGGGGCGATGGAGCCGACCCCACGCTGGAAGTCAGCATCGACGCCTGGGAGAGCTACCTTGAGCCGGCCTGAACTGCCTGCCGGCGTCGATGAGCCGGTGTTCTCCGAACCCTGGCAGGCGGAAGCCTTCGCCATGGTGGTCGCGCTGCACGAGCGCGGCGCCTTCAGTTGGGCGGAATGGGCCGAGCGGCTGTCCGCCGAGGTCAAGCGCCCCGGGGCGGCCGTTGACGGCAGTGACTACTACGCGCGCTGGCTGGCAGCGCTCGAGCGGCTTCTGGCGGAAAAGGATCTCGCCGGGCATGACGAGGTCGATGCAATGGCCGCCGCCTGGGAGCGGGCCGCGCACGCCACGCCGCATGGCAAGCCTATCCTGCTGGAGAACGATCCGCTGGCGTAGCACCGGGCTGCCGCGTGGCGGTCGGATCTTCTTCCTTTTGCAGACAGTTCGGCTTCTTCCGATCCGCTCGTACCCCAGAGCTAAAACAGACCTTCCGTTCAAATGTCATACACCAGCACAACGGACATATGTGTTCGCCTTGTGTTCTGATTTTATACAAGATAAAATAGAGTTTACATAACAACTATAAATTGGCAAATATGATGGTGATACACGTAAAAGATGATGAGACCGACGCCTTGGTGAGGAGACTGGCTTAAGAGAGGGGGATCGGCATCACTGCAGCCATCAAGGAGGCTGTTCAGGAGGCTCTTCATGCCGACACCGTTCGCGCCAACGAGCAGGATGACCGGCCTCTCGAAGATCGTTTGAAGCCGTTGCTCGACCGCTTGGATCGGCTGCCTAGGACGAATTTCCGTGCCGACAAGAAGTTCTTCGATGAGCTTTGGGGAGAGGGGGATGGCTAATGTATGTCGATGGGTCGGCCATGGTTTGCATTCTGGCCAATGAGCCGGAGCGCAAGGACTTTCTCGCGGCGATACGCCGGAGCGTATCGTGTTTCACCTCGGCGGTGTCCATTTTCGAAACCGCAACGTCAATCAGCGGACTGACTGGCAGTTGTGCCTCCGCGCTCATCGAGATCGACCGATTCCTCGCCGAGGCAGGGATTAGAGTCGCTCCGATAGACGAGAGCATCCTGTTCGAGCTGGCGATTGTTCGAGATCGATATGGGAAGGGCTCCGGCCATCCGGCCCGGCTCAATCTCGGTGATTGCTTTTCGTATGCTATGGCCAAGCGGGCGGGTGCGAAGTTGCTGTACAAGGGCAACGATTTCGCCCAGACGGATCTGGCCTAGCAGCCCAAATCCCTTGCCCTTCCTAGCCGAATCCTGTCAGTCAAAACCATGGAATTCTCACCTCAACAGGATGCTGCGCTGCAGGCCGTGGCACATTGGCTGAAGTCGGGCCGTCCGCAGGTTTTCCGCCTGTTCGGTTATGCCGGTACCGGAAAGACCACGCTCGCCCGCTATTTCGCCGAGCACGTCGACGGCCAGGTCCAGTTCGCCGCCTTCACCGGCAAGGCGGCGCAGGTGCTACGCTCGAAGGGCGCGACCAACGCGCGTACCATCCATTCGCTGATCTACCGGCCGAAGGGCGAGGAAGCGATCGAGGACGAGACGACCGGCAGGACGTCGATGTCGCCGACCTTTTCGCTCAACCGGCAGAGCCCGGTGGCGAAGGCCAAGCTCATCGTCATCGACGAATGCTCGATGGTCGACGAGGAACTGGGCAAGGACCTGATGTCGTTTGGCACGCCGATCCTGGTGCTGGGCGATCCGGCGCAGCTTCCGCCGATCTCCGGCGGCGGGTTCTTCACCGAGCAGGAGCCGGATTTCCTGCTCACCGAAATCCATCGCCAGGCCCGCGACAACCCGATCATCAGGCTGGCGCTCGACGTGCGCGAAGGGCGCGAGTTCATGCGCGGCGATTTCGGCTCCGCGCAGGTGATCGGCCGGGAAGAGGTCAATCAGGAACTGGTGCTGGCCGCCGACCAGGTGCTGGTCGGAACCAATCGTACGCGCCGCCGCTACAATCAGCGCCTGCGCGAACTCAAGGGATTCACCGCCGGCTACCCTCAAGCCGGCGACAAACTGGTGTGCCTGCGCAACGACCCGGCCAAGGGCCTGCTCAACGGCTCGCTGTGGAAGGTGATGACCTCGTCGCGCGAGACGGTGAAGCCCGGCATCAACCTGCTGGTTTCGCCCGAGGAGGACGATCCCGACCGCGGCGTCGCCAAGATCAAGCTGCTCAAGCAGACCTTCGAGAATCCCGACGAGGACATCCCCTGGGGCACCAAGAAGCGCTACGACGATTTCGACTATGGTTACGCGCTCACGGTACATAAGGCGCAGGGCTCGCAGTGGAACAACGTCGTGCTGTTCGATGAGAGCTGGGCCTTCAAGGACACGCGCCAGCGCTGGCTCTACACGGCGATCACCCGCGCGGCCGAGCGCCTCACCATCGTTCGCTGATCAGGTTTTGGGTTCGATCGGCCTGGCGCCAAGCCATTCCCAGGCCTTGGCCTCGTCATCGGGTGAGAAGTACCTGACCTCTATCGGGCTCAGCGGGGCGAAGAACCTCGTCAACGTGCTCATCCAAGCGGGGCCGCCCACCAGAGCGTAGCGCCGTATGTGCTTGAATGCCTTGAATTCCTCCTTCCAGGTGGACTGGCTGAAGGTCGGCGACCAGTCGAAGCCGTCATAACCTTCGGCGCGCAGTAGGATGTCGATCTTGTCGTGCTCCCTGTAGGCGGCGTCGAGGAGGCCGTAGGAGTTTTCATAGTCGGCAGGCGTCAGGCGCCCGACGATCTCCAGGGCGAAGACGTCGTCGCGGTCGGTTTCGATACGGCGGATCGCCGGCGGGGCAGCCATGGATGCCATCTCTTCCTCCTTTGGATCGGATGCTCGCTGTCCTCTGGAACATATAATAAAGCTCTCTGTTCCCACCGAGGCGTGCTAGGTGCGATGTCTTGAACATGCCGTGAGTTGCCGATGCCCGCCAAGCTGTCCGTGAACCTCAATGCCATCGCCATGCTGCGCAACCGGCGTGACTTGCCCTGGCCGAGCGTGACCGGGCTCGGACGGATGGCGCTTGCGGCAGGTGCCCATGGCCTGACCGTCCATCCGCGCCCCGACCAGCGGCATGTGCGCTTCACCGACGTGCCCGAGATCAGGGCCTTGATCGACGACGAGTTCCCCAAGGCGGAGTTCAACATCGAAGGCTATCCAAGTGAGGATTTCCTGCAACTGGTCGAAAAGCACCAGCCCGAACAGGTGACGCTGGTGCCGGACGATCCGATCCAGGCGACCTCCGACCATGGCTGGGACTTTGCCGGGCAGCAGGCTTTTCTCAAGCCCATCGTCGCCCGGCTCAAGAAGGGCGGCTTCCGTGTTTCGCTGTTCTCGGATGCGGATCCCGCCGGCGTGACGGCGGCGCGCGATACGGGCGCGGACCGGATCGAACTGTTCACCGGGCCTTACGGCGCCTGCTATTCCGATCCCGCTGGCGCTGCCAAGCAGCTGGAATTGCTGGGCAAGACCGCAGACGCCGCACTTGCGGCCGGATTGGCGGTCAATGCCGGCCACGACTTGGTCGTAGACAATCTGACGCCACTGATGCGCCGCATCCCCAGGCTTGCCGAGGTTTCAATAGGCCATGGCCTGACCGCGGATGCGCTCGAGCACGGCATGCCGGCAACGATAAAGCGCTTCCTGAAGGCGTGCGGCTGGTGACGATCACCGCTTTTTTTGCTTAGGTCGGACATTAGCTGCTAATAAACAGCTGTTGCTTTTGCCATACAGCAAGGGTAGAGCCCCGCGGCTTCACGGAGAGTCGTCAATGGCCGATGCCGACGCTGGCAAGGTGGAAAAGAGCGGACAGCCGGTCCAGGCGGACGCTCATTCTCACGACATCAGGATTCTCGTCATCGGTGCGTTGGGCGTCGTGTTCGGCGACATCGGAACCAGCCCGATCTACGCCTTCCGCGAGGCGCTGGTTGCGTCCTCCTCGGGTGGTCAGGTGGCGTCCCGCGAGGATATCCTCGGCGTGTTGTCGCTCATCATTTGGGCGCTGACGATCATCGTCACCATCAAATACGTCATGTTCGTGCTCAGGGCCCATAACCGGGGCGAGGGCGGAACGCTTTCGCTGATGGCGCTGGCCAGGCGCAGCTACGCCAAGCGCTCGGGATTGATCCTCGCTCTCGGCATGGTCGGCGCATCGCTGTTCTACGGTGATGCTGTCATCACGCCGGCGATCTCGGTGCTTTCGGCGGTGGAGGGGCTCAAGGTCGTGACGCCGGCGTTCGACCCCTATGTCGTGCCGGTGACCCTGGTGATCCTGGCGTTGGTGTTTGCCGTGCAGCGCTTTGGCACTGGCGGCGTGGCGATTATCTTCGGGCCGATAACGCTCATCTGGTTCCTGGCAATCGGCTACTCGGGCCTGATCCACATCGCCGATGACCCCGAGATCCTGCTTGCGGTCAATCCGATCTACATCGTTCAGTTCCTGGTGGATCAGCCGGAAGTCTCGTTCGTCACCATCGGCGCGATATTCCTGGCCGTGACAGGCGCGGAGGCGCTCTACGCTGATCTCGGACATTTCGGGCGGCGCCCCATCGTGCTGGCCTGGCTCGCCATCGTCTTTCCCTGCCTGCTGCTCAACTATGCCGGCCAAGGCGCTTTCGTGCTCGCCCACGGAGGCACCGTCGGGCATCCGTTCTTCGAGATGAACGAGGGCTGGATGCTCGTGCCGATGGTGCTGCTCGCGACCGCCGCGACCGTTATTGCCAGCCAGGCGGTCATCAGCGGCGCCTATTCGCTGACCCGGCAGGCGGTGCAACTGAACATGCTGCCACGCCTTGTGATCCAGCACACGTCGGAAACGACGCTGGGCCAGATCTACATGCCGCGCGTCAACCTGTTGCTGGCGCTGGTGGTTATGCTGCTGGTGGTCGGTTTCGGAGAATCGAGCAAGCTCGCCGCCGCCTACGGCATCTCAGTGACCGGCAACATGCTGGTGACGACGCTGTTGCTCTCGATCGTCATGCTGCGCATCTGGCGTTGGCCGGTTGCCGCGGTCATCGCCGTCATTTCGGTGTTTTTGCTGATCGACGTCGGGTTCTTCCTGTCCAACATCGTCAAGGTGCACGAAGGCGGTTGGGCCTCGCTCCTGGTGGCCTTCGCCATCGTGACCGTCATGTGGACCTGGGTGCGCGGCAGCCGCCACCTCTTCGAGAAGACGCGCAAGAACGAGATCCCGCTCACCTTCCTGGCCGAGAGCCTGATGAAGAAGAAGCCGCAACTGGTGCCCGGCACGGCGGTCTTCCTGACCAGCGATCCCGAAAGCGCGCCGACCGCGCTGATGCACAGCCTCAAGCACTACAAGGTGCTGCACGAACAGAATGTCATCCTGTCGGTGGTGACCGCCCAGCAGCCGGTGGTGCCGGACAGCGAACGGGTCAAGATGGAGCCCATCAACGAGTTGTTCATGCGGGTCAAGCTGAAGTTCGGCTACATGGAGCAGCCGAACATTCCCAAAGCGCTGGCCATCTGCCGCAAGCAGGGATGGAAGTTCGACATCATGACCACGTCGTTCTTCCTGTCGCGGCGCTCGCTCAAGGCTTCGCCCAATTCGGGCATGCCGCGCTGGCAGGACAGGCTGTTCATAGGCCTTGCCCGCACCGCGGCAGATGCGACCGAGTATTTCCAGATCCCGACCGGACGCGTGGTCGAAGTCGGCACGCAGGTTTCGATCTAGCGGGCGCCTTGCCCTGGCCGTCAGACCAGTTCCAGCAAGGCCTTTTCGAGTGCCATCGCCCGCTCGGGCCCCCGCAGGGTGCCTGTGACGAAGGCGAAGGACATGTTCCGCGCGCGGTTGCCGAAGGCTACGCTGCCGCCGATGCCTCCATAGCCGAACTCGGCGCTGCGAAATGGGCCGCCGTCCAGGCGCATGCCGAGACCGTAGGACGCCGGCATTCCGAAAACCGCATCTTCGCCTTCCGCGTGGACCCGGACCATTTCATCGAATAGCGCCGAAGAGATCACCTGTTCAGACGATCCGGCATTGGCCAACGCACCATAGAGCTTTGCCAGCGCTACGGCTCCCGAATGGCCGTTCACGCCCGGGATTTCCGCCTTGCGCCATTCACGGCTGTTGAGGGTGCTCGGATCAAGCAGCCCAGGTGGATTGCCCAAGGCCCGCCTGCGCAGGTCGGGGGCGCTGCCGAGCAGGTCCGATTTCCATCTGCCGCCCGGGTCTTCGACATCGACGGCGCGTGCCAGGTGCTCGTCCGACAGGCCAATGTGGATGTCCAGGCCGATCGGCTGCGCGATCTCTTCCCGGAAGAACCTGCTGAACCCCCGTCCGTCGACGCGGCGCACGATCTCTCCTGCAAGATATCCGTAGAGGAGGGCTGCTTCGCCATGGCGTTCGCCGGGTATCCAGGCCGGCGCCTCCGTTGCGATGCGCTGTACGCACTTGTCCCAGTCATAGAGCAGCGCTGTCCCGTGCGGAGCGCTGAAAGCGACAAGCCCGGCCTGATTGGCAAGGATCTGGCGGATCGTCGTGCTTTCCTTGCCGTTCGCGGCGTATTCCAACCAATAGTCGGCCACATCGGCATCCAGGTCGATGTCGCCTCTGTCCACCAGTCGCAGCACGCAGAGTGCCGCTAATGGCTTGGTGACCGAGAAAACGTTGACGATCGAATTCTGGACCCATTTGCCGCTTGTCCAAAGGTCAACGACGGTTTCGCCGCCAAGCTGGACTGCGAAGCCGGCGCTCGTCTCGCCGAGGGCGGCGAAAGCTTCCCTGAGCGGGGCGAATTTCGGGTGGACCGTACCTGCGATCCGCTCGTGCATGGCAATGCTCCTTCATGGAGTTTCACGATGCAGACCAGAATAGGAATTCCGCTAGATGGAAGGTCAATCGCCGCCCTGTGGCCCCAATCTTGCCGGCTCACTTGTGCGCGCGTTCGAGGCGGATTCTACGAAAAGGGCCTTGTGCGTAACGGGAATCTGCGCCATAGAAATGCCGAACCGTAACGTACGGTACGGCAGGAGCGAGCTCCGAAATGCAGGGAACGACAGGCGAGCATGCTTCAGGCAGTGTCCGAGATGATGGAAGGCGAGGGGCCGACGGCGCGTCAGCGTGACGTGCTCGACGCCGTGCTTCGTCTGCTCGTCGAGGAGGGTGACCGGCTGACCATGACGGCCGTTGCCCGACGCGCCAGCTGCTCCAAGGAAACGCTCTACAAGTGGTTCGGCGACCGCGACGGCTTGCTGACCGCAACCGTTCAGTGGCAGGCCTCCAAGGTGCGCGTGACACCCGTCGACCCGAAGGGGCTCGACCTCGCCTCGCTGACCGCCAGCCTCGAGCGCTTCGCGTCCGACTGGCTGCGCGTGATCTCCAGCGACACTTCCATCGCGCTCAACCGGGTCGCGGTGGGGCATGCCGGGTCCGACAAGCGCGACCTCGGCGCCATCGTGCTGGAGCGCGGCCGTTTTGCGCTGGGCCGGCGCCTGAAGCCGGTGCTGGATGCCGGGCGCGAGGCAGGACTTCTCGAATTCGACGACGCCGAGACGGCGTTCCGGACATTCTTCGGGCTGGTCGCCCGCGACGTGCAGATCAGGCTTCTGCTCGGCGACCGGCTGGAATCGACTGATGCGGAGATCGACGGCGATGCCGTGCGCGCAACGCAGCAGTTCCTGGCTCTTCATGGAGCGAAAACCGGGCCCAAGGCCCTTTGACTGCAAACGGGAAGGAACCCACCAATGCGTGTCTATTACGATCGTGATGCCGATCTCAATCTGATCAAGGGCAAGAAGGTCGCCATCATCGGCTACGGCAGCCAAGGCCGCGCACATGCGCTGAACCTCAAGGATTCGGGCGCCAAGGAGCTGGTGATTGGCCTGAAGGCCGGATCGGCGACCGCCAAGAAGGTCGAGGCCGACGGCCTCAAGGTCATGACCGTTGCCGAGGCCGCCAAGTGGGCCGACCTGATGATGATGGCCACGCCTGACGAACTGCAGGCCGACATCTATCGCGACGAGATCGCTCCGAACATCCGCGACGGCGCTGCCATCGCCTTCGCCCACGGCCTCAACGTCCACTTCGGCCTGATCGAGCCGAAGGCTTCGGTCGACGTCGTCATGATTGCGCCGAAGGGCCCGGGCCACACCGTGCGCGGCGAGTACCAGAAGGGCGGCGGCGTGCCGTGCCTGGTCGCCGTTCACCAGGACGCATCGGGCAACGCGCTCGACCTCGCGCTCTCCTACGCCTGCGGCGTCGGCGGCGGCCGCTCGGGCATCATCGAGACCAACTTCAAGGAAGAGTGCGAAACCGACCTGTTCGGCGAGCAGGTCGTCCTCTGCGGCGGTCTGGTCGAGCTCATCCGCGCCGGCTTCGAGACGCTGGTGGAAGCCGGCTACGCTCCGGAGATGGCCTATTTCGAATGCCTGCACGAAGTGAAGCTGATCGTCGACCTGATCTATGAAGGCGGCATCGCCAACATGAACTACTCGATCTCGAACACCGCCGAGTGGGGCGAGT